>ULTC01002531.1_pt1 | contig 45303 bp, 58 predicted proteins | sample 1957091 | NCBI WGS metagenome assembly ULTC01 (sample SAMEA4835720, study PRJEB28245) | human gut metagenome | biome: gut microbiome; material: fecal sample | place: Denmark | collected 2008 | reverse complement strand
CAATTTCATTATGTAATCGCCTGAAATCGTGCTATATAAATTGCAATCTTTATAACAAATTCCAAATTCTTCAAACTCAATGCTTGATTTGTACCCCAAACCAATGTCTATTTGCGATAAATAATTAATTTTAAATATTTTTTGACCATAAGAATTATATTCTTGTTGAAAAATATATTCTTCCGTAGCCGTTAAATTCTCGCCAGTCCCTTGATAATCTAAGTATTTAGCATCTACGATATTGTTAAATGGGTCTTTTGCTAAACTGACTACTTTTTCAATATAAGTGTCTTCTTCTTCATTATAAAATCCAACCAACACTCCTACAATCTCACCCTGATTAGAATAAAGATAGGAGTATTTATAGCCATTTTCAATTTTTAATACAACTTTATCATTTAAATAACCTAAATAAATTTCATTTGCATCTGATTTAATGTGCGTTATATATGGATTGTTATTATAAAAGTATCCGTATTCAAACTCAATCGACTTGCCTTCATATTCAATCTTTGTAACAACATTGTATTTAGTGCCTTGATTGTTAATTTCCTCTGTTGTGATTGAATAAGGGTTCATATTCAAATAATCTGAAATTTTTGCAATGATTTTTGATTCAGTTTCAGGGTCATATTGATATTCAATTGTTGCTACATTTGTATGCTCATATATTTTCCCATAAGTAGGATATTTTTCTTCTATTAATTTCCCAAATTCGTTGTATTTAAATAATGCAACAACCTCGTCATTTTTTGTTATTGAAGTTAACAAATTATTTGTATATTCATAATAACTGATTTCGCCATTATTATTAAATGAATATATTCTTCCATTTTCATAATCATAATCAAGATGGCTAAAATCACAATTAATTTCAGACACAAATTCATCTTCATATAAAATTGTAGCCACTATGGAATCATTGATTTTTAAATTTTCAAAAATAGAACCAATGCTGTTTAAGCTTTCTAAATTTTCAATTTTAGTGCTTGTTGCGTCTATATTTTTTATTAAAGTTGAATATGAAGAAAGGATATCTCCTGATATGCTATTATTTACATTAATGGTATAGTTTAAATCTTTTGAAACTTCATTATCAAACTTTTGGCTTGAAAAATTTTTGTAATCAGAAAAATTGCTTTCTACTTCAGCTAAAACTTTATCGTTATTTTCTCGATATCGTTCAGATAAAAAGTATAACAAACCATAAACCGAAGCAACTATAAATACTATCGCAAGAATAATGGAAATAATAATATTGCGTCTCTTTTTGTTTATTATCATACAAACCCTCCTTAAATATTCTTTGCCTTTGCAATTGAGCTTTCTGCAAGTTTAATTTCTTGATTTAACACATTGATAATGCAAGTAACATTTTCACAACAGGAATAATTTTTAAGCGCTTTTTCAAGTTTTTGCATTGATTTTATTTCTTCTTCAACATTGTTTATACAATTAATTAAACTGTTTAAACCATTTTTTACTTCTTTCTCGGCTTTGTTTTTCTCTATAGCTTTCTTAATTGCTGAATAAGGACAAAATGGAATATCTCTATTAGCTATTTCTTGATATGTAGCATAAGCGTTGTTTAAATAATTGGTTTGTTCAACGATAGCTTTATGGTTTGATTCAAACGCTGAATTAAAGACATTAAGAATTAGTGCTTCGATTTTTTTGTTTGTTCCGGCAAAATCAAAATTTTTAAGATTTTTAATATTTTGTTCCGTTTCAGCATAATTCTGTTTTAAGATTACATATTCATTGTCCAAATAAATTGGGTTATTAAATTCTATATTAACATTTTTAAACCTTCGAAGCGTATTAGCGGCTAAGAGTTGAATCTTTTCCTTTTCTTGATTTAAATTATTTAAAATCTCTATTATTGCTTCACATTTATAATATCCACTATTATAGCAATCAATAATCTCCGCGCTTTTTACATAATTATTAATTTTTTCATAGGCTTGGAAAATGTTGCTATTGATGCCTTCAAATAATTTATTATAATTATCAAAGTGAGAATCTACAAACTCATAGTATTCTTGTAAAGTTTTATTTAAAGCATTTGAATCAAAATCAATCAATTCATTAATTAAATTAGTAGTAACATTTTTAATTCCTAAACTATTATAAAAAGTTGTTGCCAAATTAATGAAAAGTAGTTCTTCATCTTCGTAAAATCTATCAAGGTCTGCCATTAAGTTTTTAAACTCATTAACTTTTATAAAGTTCTCATTTTTCTTAAATAGCGGATTGTCTATAGAATTAATTTTATCTAAGAACTTGTTTAAATCTTGCATTGTTGCTTTTAAAGATAAGAATTTATTTTTATTTGTTATAAAATCGTCTTCTATTGATGATTCGGCTGCTGCATAAGCCACAGAATAATTTGTGTCACTCGCCAAAATATCATTTACTATTTTAATATTTTCTTCTAATTCAATATAATTTGACAATAAGGAAGAATAAATCAATTTAACATCATTAATTGAGCAATTATATTCATTATATATTGTATATATTGTTAAATCAGGATTGTAATTTCCTAAAATTTTAAAGCAAAATACTTTATTATCTTTATATATAACAATGTCTTGAGAAATGTCTTTTGGCTCAAATAATATTCGATAACCATTTTCTATAGATGTATAAGAGATATCATTAGCGCGTTCGCCATTTATATAACATTCAAAATTCAAATTTTCAGGCGTGAACTCCACAACGTTATTTGTGAAACCAAAATTGTTTACACCATTAAAATATTTATTTAAATTTGAAACTGTAATTTTCAAATTAAATTCCAATCCATGGGTGTTTAAAACTCTTATTTCATATTCGCCTGGCTCATTAAATTTATAATTGTTTAATTCTGCTGTGTTTATATTAACCATTGTATCATTAAATTTTACTGAAATTGATGCTGTAGTGTCATATAATTTTGTAAACGCAAATGATTCGCATTTTAATTCCGCATAATCATTTATATTTATAAACTTTACAGAATTTCCTTCTTGCAATCTAATTCTTGTCGATGGATTATTAACGATTATATATCCTACATATTTCAAACCAGCGTTCGCGGATATGTTATATTCCGTAAATTCTACATATCCATCAACCCAATTTTCTTCTTTATTTTCCGCCAATATTTCAAATAATGACTGCCCATATTTATAATCACCATTGTAAGTTATATAGTCACTTTTTAAAAGATTATTGTTTTCTGATGAATAATATTCAAATTTAATTTTATAGCTTTCAAATAGTGGAAAGTATTGGTCTGAAGTAAAATAATAATCTTTTTGCAAATAAATGGTTCCTGTATGCATCGCCAATTCATCAAATATGTAATTTTCATAATCTTCAGGCGTAATAGTTGTAAATTTTATTTGTTCGTCACATTTATTATAAATCCAATTCACTAATTCTTCATTTGAATTAAATACTATAGTTTCATCGCTAAAAGTTTTAAAGTTTACTTCGTATGTATTATCTTCTTTTAATTTACAAATTTCCTCATTTTCAAAAATATTTTTAAAAACATTTTCCCTTGCTACATCAAAAGAAGAATAGATGTGTGTTTCATAATTTTTATTAGTATCATTGTATAATGCAATTGCATAACCTTGCATTAAATAGTTATATTTTAAAGACCAGTTGCTAAAATTATCATAATTTACATGTGGTTTTTGCGAAGGCAAAATGCAAAGATACATAACACTAGAATTCCCTGCAATATCCAATACTGTAAATTTTAAATATCTTGAAGAATTATCCGTATTATATATAATCTCCTTAGATTTATAATTATATTTTGATGAAATTACTTCTAAATTTTCATTTGTAAATTCATAAGAAACATCTGTGATTAAAGTATATGGAAATTCTTCAATTATCTCAATAAATGCGTAGTCAGAAGCATAATTAATTAATTGTTTTGCTTCATTAGCATAAACATAAGTTGCATTTCTAAACACTTGAGATGTTGGAACGCTTTGCATATAAACTCTATAGAAAGCTTTGTCATAAGAATATAAATTTTGAGAAATATATGTATAAATACCATCTGTACTTTTTGCATTAGTTGTTTGCGTTGCCATATTATTAACAGAGCTTGAATAACCTTGAGCAGTTTCTTGAATCGTTACATATTTATTAGCATAAGCATCTAAGTAAAAAGCTTTATTCGCAAATGCAATTTGAAATTTATTGAATGTTTTTATTAAAGTTTTGAAATCTTCAATAGCAGTTTGCTTTTCATTGCTTTCTGTAACTAAATATGCTCCGCTAACATAATTTATAAGCGTTTCTTTATTCGCTTGTTTTTCTTGGTTCCCGCTATAACTAACTTGTATTTCATTTGCATTATCTACAGTAAAAGTATAATTTGCTAGAGGCTGCTCATCTTCTTCATTTTCTTCTTTAAATAAAGCTTCACAATCATAATTTTCAGGAATAATTGAAAATGAATATTCTTTACATAAATACTTTACTACATTATTACTATCAAGTTTATAGTATAATTTGATTGTATAGTCACCTACTTTATCAAAGTTTATATCATAATCAAATATAGCATTACTATTAAAACTTTGCCCTTGATAATTAAAAGTTCCGCTTTTATAATAATCATGTTTTACCAAAATATCTCTTTCAGTATATGAAAATGTTTGCCCAATAGAATCAGTATAAATTATTTGTAATAGACCGCGACCCATACCACCTTCAATAGGGTACTTTTGGTCAATTATCGTAGATTCATCATATTTACAATAATCAGCATTTAAATTTTCGCTAAATTTCTTTTTATCATTTAATATATAATTATAATAATTTATAACATTATTTTGAGTAATTTTTAAAGATGCGGAGCCTAAATATGCATATTTGCTGTCATATGTAATTCTTGGGCTATTATTTAAATTATTGTTAGTAATTATAAAAAGGTTTGAAAATTCATCAAATCTGGAAGTTTTAGCCCATAATGATTCGTTATAAACTCCTTGTTGAGAATCAAAATATTTGTATCCTGAACTTGTATAAAGATAAGGGTCAAAAACTTGTTGCATATCCCAATAAAATTCTGGGCTATATGACTCTGGCAGTTCATATTGCAATATTTTTCCGTTCTCTCTTTTTAGAGCCTTCTTATAATTAGAGCTTCCCGTCAAAATTACATAACCAAGAAATTTTTCTGTTCCATTATGTATGACATATACTTCTTTAAATTTAAACTTTTGTGCTGCAGTAGCATTTCTTTGGAAAAGTTGAATTTTAGTTCCGTCATCAATTCGACCATAATCAACATCAAATACATAGCCACTAGAATACATTGGCGAAATGGAATAAACATATTCATTATTCAAAACTTCCAAACAAGAAACTTTAAATTGTTGATTGGAACCAAAATTTTGTGGATAACAAATAATTTCAACATTATTACTTTCCTGTATCCCACCATTAACATCAATGTTGTAGTTTGGATAAGAACCATTACCAAACTTTTTTTCAACAAATGTATCTATAAATTGAAAAGTCCCGGCAATTTGACCATCTACGCTTTTATAAGAAACCGTATACTGACCATCAGCCGAGACTTTTGAATAATTGTTTATAAAAATTGAAACAACTGGCATAATAAGCAATAAAAATAATGAGCAAAAAATAAATTTCTTTTTCATAATAACCTCCATAACAATATGAGATTCCATTAAAATGATATCATAAAATGAAATAATGTAAAATATCAAAATTTTATAGCAACTATAAAAATTTTTTATGATTTAGTAAAATTGATTAAATCATTTTGACATAAATCGAATATTTGTTAAATTATAAGCGAGGTGATTTTATGATTGGTTTAGATAAAAGTTTAGTTACTGTTTATCCATATGACCCAACTTGGGTAAACGAATATGAAAAAGAAAAGGAAATTTTGCATAACATTTTAAAAGATTTTGATATTCAAATTGAACATGTAGGCAGCACATCAATCCCAGGATTAAGCGCCAAGCCTATTATTGACATCGCGATAGGGGCAAAAGATGTTGAAACAATTGAAAAAATAGAACCTATTTTAGCAGAACATGGCTATGATATGTTAAATTCTCTACAAGACAAAGGCGAAGTGCTTGCAAGAAAAGGTCCAACAACTTGCAGAACTCACTATATTCATATTCAAGTTTTGGGAAGCGAATATTGGAACGAATTTATATATTTTAAAAAATATTTGCTTGAACACCCTGAATATATTAAAGAATATGAAACTTTGAAAAAAGAGCTTTCAGTTAAATATGCTGAAGAACGTAAAAAATATACCGCAGCAAAAAACGATTTTATCTCAAGCGTTTTAGAAAAAGCATATAAATTATACAATGTAAATTAAAAAAGAACTTAATTAAGTTCTTTTTTTATTATCAAATTGATGATTGATTCGTCGCCCATATTGTTTACTCTAAGTTTGTTTTCTACGCTAGTGCTTTTTATACTTTTGTCTTGATATCCTAAAATCTTTAAATTGACTACTTTGTCATACAACAAATTTTTAATCACACTTTGATAGCCTATAAATGAATAAATGTTGCCCTTTCCATTAAAAATTTCTTTAACTTTTTCATCATTTGTTAAAACATTTAAGTTGCTTATATAAACATATTTTATTTTTAAATTTGGAGCATTTTCATCTAAATATTGTTTTACTCTAAGCTGTTGATTGAATAAATAATCGCCCGTCGCAACATACACAAAATCTGGATTTGTGCAACGATTCAAATAAATTATATCATTTGCATTTTCGGCATATTTATTGTTAATCTTTATGTTCTTTGAGAGCGTAATTACATTAATTTTATTTTGACTTGCAAAACTTTTTTGTAAATCTTTTAAAAGTCCTTTACTATTTATTGGATAATAGCAATTTATATTGTTATAGTTTTTTGAGAGTAACGAAGAAACAAATTCTGGATTCTGATGTGAATAAGTATTTTCAAAAGCGGTGCTTGTTAATAAAAAGTTTAAACTTGGTCGTTTATCTCTTTTTGCAACTTCTGCTTGATAAATATATTTTTGATATTGACTAACCATGCTAATAAACACGCTAACAAAAGCTTCATAAGAAACAAACAACCCAACATTGCCAGCTTGACAAAATCCTTGATAAACACCTTCTAAAACATTTTCAGAAAGCAACTCCATAAGATTGTTATAGTTATTTAAATTTGAAAGTTTATTTGAATTAATCTCATCAGGAGAAAAAACGCATATCTTATCTTCTTCCATCAAATTAGATAAATAATTTTCTAAATCTTTAAAAGTATTTAAAGATTTATCACACTGACAATCAAATTGTTGTTCCTTATTTTTTTCTATGTAAAAGTCAAATTTGCAAAATTCACAAATTTCTTTTAATTTTTCAGATGTTAACTCAATTTTGTAATTGTTTTTCCATTTATTTAAAACATTCAGTTTTTCGTTCGCAGACAATTTAGATAAAGGATCTTTATGCGATAAAATGTTGCCTTCTATTGAAATTTGATTGTTGCACAACCCAGTCAAGCCCTTTTTTGATTTAAAGATTATAACTGGCGTTTGATTTTTCTTAATCAAACAATATGCTTTTTCAAGAGAAGAATAAATGCTTGAATGACTAGCAGTGCAAAAAATTGGTGTATAACCAAAGCTTTTGAAAAACGATGCCAATTCATTATTTGTCATTTTAGAAAAAGTTGATGGCGAACACATTTTGTATTTGTTTAAATTTATTATCGGCAAAACTTTAGTATTTCGAACGACTTTATTTAATTGCCAACTTGCCATTAATGTTGCAGTTTCACATTCTCCATCACCGATAATGCATGGCAATATATCTAAATCTGATTTTAGACTATAGCCATAAGCAAAAGCCAAACTATATCCTAATTCCCCGCCATCAAAAATCGTTGTAGGATATTCAGGATTTATTTCTGAGCGAATGTTTCCACCAAAATTTTCAATTAACTCCCCTAGCCCTTGAAAATTATTGTTATATTTTTTATCTATCTTTTCCCATATGCCTGTAAGCCATAAGTTAGCGCTTACACTAGAACCAGCATGACCTGTTCCGACTATTATATTTGCTTTTAGATTGTGCCTTTGGAATAATTTAATCAAATGTATATAAAGCAAATTTATTGAAGGACATGCTCCCCAATGACCAAATGATTTTTCTTTTAAATTAGATAATAAAATTTCACTATCAAAATTAACAAAAGAGTTTAAATAATTTTGTGATAGTGTTATATAATTAGCCAACTTCCAACATTCATCATATAGCTTAAAATTTTTCACTTTTATTTCCTTACGCATTTATATGGCTTATCTTGATATTTAGTATAAAATAAACTACGATAATTTTCCCAAGATAATGGTGATAAATCTCGATTTTTAAACACATTTTCTATTATTTTTCGTGCCTCTAAATAATAATCAAAATCTTTTGCACTTTGGCAGCGGTAATTTTCTTGTTCGCTTGTATAATTTTGATAAATTTGAATGTCTGGGAACTTATTAAAGTGAGGTTCGAATAGTTTTAAATATTTTTCAAAAACATCTAGCTCTTCCAGCCCTAAAATATACATAAATGAAACTTCGAATCCTAAATTTCTCGCATAATCTGCTAAAGCAAGGCTCTTTTCAACGGTTAAACTGGCTTTTTCTTTTCTCATAATAAGTTCGCGGCCTTCAAATTTTTCAGTTGTTATATACAAAGTAAATTCACCGATTTCTTGTTTTATTAAATCAAGATTTTCAAATGTCCTTAACTGTGAGCCTATGTAAGTTATACGCCCATTAAAACCGCGTTTTTTTAGAACGCGTTTTAGCGTAATAAGATGATTTACAAGTGCTTCTTCTGTTTCAAAACAACCTGTGCAAACTGTAATATTTTGCATTTCCGACAAATCTTTTAATTTATTAGTTTTTATTATGTTGTCAAAATATTTTAATATGGTTTCTTCGCTAGTTAAGCTCTCATCTTCCTCACTTTCAAGCCTGTATGTTCCACAAAACTTACAACCTTTACATTGGCTTCTAAAGTTTGAGTTTAAAGTCATCGCTTTAAAACCATTTCTAAAATAAGTGCTTGTGCAAGTATCTTTTTCTATTTTACTAATTTGGCCAACACATTTATCCGCTAAAAATAATTTTTTATCTACAACTGAAAAAGGCGTTGGATATGTGTTCACGCAAACAGCAAAATAAAATTCATCTTCATAAGTATTCAATGTTAAGTAAAATCTAATTCTATTATCTTCACAATCCATTTGAACACCATATCTATTCAAAGCAATTAACAAAACATCTTCAACTGGAATATTGTATTTTTTTGCTAGACATTCAACATCTTCATAATTTTTAATATTCATATTACTTTCCTTTTACAGTTATTAAATTTTTGCCATTTAATTTACTTTTGTTAAGCAAATTATCTAAATCATTTAAATTCTTGTCGATAGAAACTGAATAATCATAGTTAGCAATTCCAAATGAACACGTGACTTGACAATCATTAAAAAATTTTTTGCCAACTTTTTCACAGCGAGTTTTTAGTTCTTTTAAATCTTGTTGATGAGTTATGATGAGAATTTCATCGCCACCAAACCGAAAAACATGTTCAGGAAATTTAAATTCGTCTAAAAAAATCTCGCCAATCTTGGTCAAAATTTTATCCGCATTAAAACGTCCCCTATCAATATTTAGTTGTTTAAAATTATCAATATCAGCAAAGATTATGGCAAAATTTTCTTTATTTATAATCAATTTGTTTAATTTTGCCATCATAAAATTTTTGCTATAAAATCCTGTCAATTTATCTTTTTCAGCGGCACTTATTAAATCTTTTAAGGCAGTAATATCTTTAAACTCAATTTTATAATTTCCTTGACAAAGCTTTTCTTCAGCTAAAAATATTTTATTGCCGCTGTAAAAAATTTTGTCAAAGAATATATCTTGCACTAAATCTAAAGCAAAATTTTTCTCTAAAACATTTTTATTTTTATCAACCAATACATATAGATTATTTTCTGTTTCCATGCTTTTATTATATCATATAAAATATTTAACTAATATCGTTTTTTTTATAGTTTATATAATATTTATTTGTTAAACATGTAAATATTCTTTACAAACGCTAATAAATTCAGATATAAATTTATTGTTTGAATCTTTATTATAAATCACAAAGACGTCATCTGCTGGCAACTTTTTTATGGTGTCGATAACTATAAGTTCTCCAGCATTAATTTCTTTTTGAATTGCTTCCTTCATAAAATATCCCACAGCGTCACAATTTTTAACCACTTCTTTAATCAAATTTGAATTAGGGATTTCCATAATCATATTTGTAGGCACAAGCCCATTCAATTTAAAATATTCGTCCAAACATCCTCTCTTCTTTGACTCCAAAGGCAATATTAAAGGCCAAGACGAAAACCTGTTAATATCATTTAATAATTTTTCATTTTCTATGTAAAATTTTTTAGAACAAGCAAAGCAATTTTCTGCCTTTCTTAAGCAAACGTTTTCTACGTCCTTGTTAAATGTTGCAAGTTCATTTTTATCGAACAATATATTAATATCATTCCTATCAAACAAAGAAATTAAAGTTCTAGATTCATTAATTATAATTTCTAATTGACAGTTAGGAAATCTTTTATGGAAAATATTTACAATTTGGGGCAAATATGTGTCAGCAAACCCTCTCAGTGAGCCGATAGAAATTTTTTGCTTAACGTCATCATTGAACAATAATTTTTCAACTTCTTTAAGCTTTTTAAATAGCACTTCTCCTTCTTTTGTTAATACAAAATTTTTACAACTTCTATCTATTAATTTTTTGCCAATTTCTTCTTCAAGTTTTTTTAGCCCATAACTTAAAGATGGCTGAGAAACCATAATTTTATTAGACGCATTAGTATATCCATGAAATTTTACAACATAGTAAAAATATTTATAATTGTTAAGATTAATATTTTCCATATTCCCTCTCTGCGATTAATATACCACACAAACATAATTTTGGAAATACTTTATAATTGACAAATTTAATTGTTTGTGATAAATATATCTATATGAATAATTTTAAATTTTGGCAAAATTATAATCAAAAGTGTGCAGAAAGAATAAAGAGTTTAATTGCAGAATGCGAAAAGAATAACGAACAAACAGTTTTGAGTGACCTACATATCCACACAAATTATTCTTCTGATGGCAAACAATCGCTGAATTTTATAATAAACGAATGCGATCAAAAAGGATTTAAAATTATTGCTTTAACCGACCATGATAATGTTGATGTTTTTAACGAATTGTATAAAAGAATTAAAAAAAACAATTTGCCACAATTTCCTATAATTTTGACAGGAGTTGAACAGACAGTTAGTTTTCCTGCTTATCAAACAATGTGCCATATCGTAAAATTATTTATCAACCCTTTTGATAGAAATTTGAAACATGATTTAAAGCAGCTTAACAATTCGTATTTCAATCGTGCAAAAATTCAATTCAAAAGAATTGAAGAAAGCCCAGTTTTGAAAGAAATTTTTTCGAAATATGCTATTAAAGTTTCCTATAAAGAATTTTTAAAATATCTTAAAGAAAAAAATATCAATGTCCCGGATTATGCTCCGCTTATCGATTATCTCGCAGACAAATTAAAAGAAAAGAATGTTCCAACATCAGATGTTTATGAAAGAGTTAAATTTTTTAATGCAAAAGATGATTGTAAAGAAAGAAAAGCTTTGCGCGATGCTAGATTTGAATACTTAGATAAAAAATATCAAAATATAGATGTGCAAGATAATCGTCGTTTTTTGTTATCAATATTGGGTGTCCGCGGAGTGGATGACGATTACTTTAAAGATTACCCATCAACTGGCTCACTTTCTGTTGATGAATATGGCCAAGTAAATATTTTTGAAATGAACACAAACGGAATAACTATTTTTGCACATCCTAATGAAAACAAATTGCAATATATGGACCAATTAAAATTATGCAAATGTAATTTTGTTGCATTTGAAAACAACTTTAAATCTACAAACCAAGACAAAAACGCTGTGACAAATGCTGCTGATAAATTAGGCTTATTCACAACTGTCGGTTCTGATAAACATGCTGAAATCGAAGATGTTTATGACGATTTAACATTTTATAAATTTCCAATTAGAAATTTAAAAAAATTAATTGATTCGTTGAAATAAAAGGACAAATATGGCAAAATACGATTTACACATTCATTCTTCAATTTCAGATGGTGTATTATCTCCTTCTGAAATATTTAGAACTTCAAAAGACCTCAGTCTGGAAACAATTTCTATCACTGATCATAATACAGTGAAAGCATATGAAAAGTTTCAAGAATTAGCTAAACAAAAAAATCTAGACATCATCACCGGCATAGAATTCAATGCCAGCAACTATGTAAATTATCATTTTTTAGGATATGGAATAAAAGATATTAATGGGCTTGAGGCTTATCTAATTAAATATAAAAATTCTAATATCAAACCTTGTCTAGAAACTATTAGACTTCTAAAAATTAATTATAATATTGATTTGTCTGCTGAACAAATAGCAAAAACTTATTCTAATTCTAATATTTTAGATAAAAATTGCATTGCTAAAGCACTCGTTAACGAAGGTTATTGCGAATCAACTAAAGAAGCATACAAACTTTATATAGGAAAAGATACAAAAGCATATTCTCCCATTAAAAAGCTTAATGATATAGATGTTATTAAAATAATACATTCATTTGGTGGAGTAGCAGTTTGGGCGCATCCAAATTTGGCAAAAATTACAGAAAAAGAAGCAGAAAGATTTTTTACAGATGACGAACTTGCCCAAAAGGTTCTTTTTCTAAAATTAGGTGGGTTAGATGGAATTGAATGTTACAACCACAATCTCCCATTACAAATGGAATATTTAAACTATTTGGCTAAGGAAAATCAACTTTTAAAAACAGGAGGAAGCGATTTCCATTCTTATAAAACTGCTTCAAAAATGGGCTGCGAGGAACTTCAAGAAGAAGATATCTATAAACTAAAACAAAAAATTTATAAAAATAATGATTCATTTATACAAAATTAATTGGAGAAATTATGTCTATAAAATTGATAATCTTTGACATAGGAAACACAATCCTTAAACAAGAAAAATCAGATAAATTTGAAAAGATGCAAGAAATATTAAATTGTGATATTTCAATGTTGAAAAATAATTTTTATGAAATTTTCAATAAAAACAATAAAAATTTGAAGGATTCGACTTATAAATTGTTGCAAAGTTTGAACATTAATGATGATAAACTCCAAACACGCCTATTAGAATATTTAACATCTTTACAAAATAGAAAAGGTAAATTTGAGTTTATTAATGATAATATTTTAGAAATTTTCGAATATATAAAAAAACAAAATATTAAACTAATTTTAGGCTCAAATTCGAATGTTCTTTCTAAAAATAATGACGAGCAACTTAAACCTTATGTTGATGATATAGAAAGGACTTATAAAATAGGATTTTTAAAGAATGAAAATAGTTTTTATGAATATTTTGAAAATAAATATAAAGTTTCTTCAAATGAAATTTTGAGTATTGGAGATGATATAGAAAACGATTTTGAGATTCCTAAAAGTCATGGCTGGAATTCAATATTATTTACAGAAAATATGACAGGTTCTGAATTATTATCCAAAATCAAATTTATTATAGATAAAATGAAATCATGACTATTGTATTGCAATTAGATTGCTTTTTAAAGCTTTATTATGAATATATGTAAAAAAGGCTACTCGTTTGAGTAGCCTTTTTATTATTTTTCGTCTTTGTCTTCACTTTCGTCTTTGACATCTAGTTTGGTCTCTTCCTCAATCTCATCAGTTAAACCTTTTTCTTTGTTAGTTCCACTTGGTGCAGAAACAACACCCAAAACGACAAGAACGCCAGCAATTGCCATTATTATATCTGAAACAAGTTTGCCATCTGGAATAAAGCCAAAAATGCTTCCCAAAGCCTCTACTAAAACAACAATAGCAGCGGCAAGTGCAGTCCAAAAACTATAACTCTTAAATTTATTTTTCATTTTGTTCTCCCTCAATCTTTTGTGGCCTTTTGATAATTTTTTTAATTTCTTTCACATCTTTTTTAACAACTTGCACTTCATCTTGCACTTTTTTAATCAGATGTGAATGTTCATCAACTTTATCTTTTGTTTCCTCAACTGATTGTTTTATTTCATCTGTATCCTTTTTAAGATCTAGCGCTTGCGTTAAGTTTTTATTTATGTATTCAATAAAATTTGTATATTTTTGCTCACGCTTTGCACTATCCTTTAAAAGGTAACTAAGTAGTAGAACAAACAAAACTGCAAATATTCCATTAGATATGACAATATTTAAAATATCTTGCCACATATTTATTTTTCTCGTGAAAATGTTTCCGCACAGAGGGTTTCGTAATAATCTCCTAAATCGTTTTTATATCTTTCATCTTCCAGTTCTGCAACTGCTTGTTGTTTTGTCATCTCGCTTAGATAACTTTTTACAACATCATATTTTTCCTTGTGCTTCATTTTGTCAACTTTTTCTTGCCCTAATTTTTCCACAAGTTGTAATATGTCCTGACCTTCGCCATTTTCTTTAAGTTCTTTATTGATTTCTAAAGATTCTTCATCTTTACTTTTGCTTGCCATAAATTCTTCTTTCTTTTTAGAAATTTCAGAATCGATGCTTGCAATTTCACTAGCAAGCTTAGCAGCGTATGAAATATCGAAACTAGCAAGAGCCATATTTTGTTGTTGCTCCAAAAGTGAACGCTCGTTTTTTAACCTAAATATTTGATTATCGAACTCGTTTTGAATTTTGATTTGCTCATCATTTTCGCTTTTTTCAAATTCCTTCATTACTTCATCAAAAATGTCTGTTTTCTTGAAGTCTTTTTGGCTTTGATAACTTTTATCAAGAAAATTCAAAATCTGTTTTGGCTCTTCTGCGGATTTATTCTCGCTTAGATTTTTATTATCATCTAAGTTTTGATTTAATGAATATTTGCTGTCAATTTTTTTTAATTTGTCTAAGAATTCTTCTCTTTTAGAATTTTTTTCTAAATTAAATTCGTCAGAAAATTTATATGTATACATAGTGTATCCTCCATAATAATTGAAATCTAAATTGTTTTGTTTTTTGATTTGTTCTTTTAAGTTTTTAATTTTCATAATTATTCTGTAATGGACACCTCTATTTCTGCATTAGAAATTTGAGCAACATCTAACTCACTTTTAAATCCAATTTGAAACATTTCACCTTCCAAATTTGGCAAAATGGTTGTCGTTTTGCTTGTTCCATTTACATCATATTCTTGTTCGAATTTATCTGTTCTCACAACAACTTCACAAGGTTGCTTTGCTAGCAAATTAATTTTTTTAATCTTTTTTTGCTTCGCTGGATATCCAAAATTTGAGAAGGCAGAAAACCAAGCCTTTTTTAAATTTGTGGAAAATAACTTTCCATTATTTGCAAGTTGAGCAAGCTTATTTTTATATTCGCCATTGAATGCAAATACAAGTTTATTTGTCTTTCCATATTCAATCGCACACATTGATTTGATGTCAACTCCTCTCACAATTTCAATAGCTCCTGTTTTCATATCGTATTCCAATAGAGCATTGTTTACAAATCCATCTGAGTAGTTTTCGCAACCAACTGTTTCGGCATCATCAAAGGCTAATTTCGCCGCTAAATAATACTTTCCATTGAAATAGGCGCTGCAACAATTTTCATTATCGATGCCATTAAACAAACCTTCAAAAGTCGTGGAAATTTTGCTTGAAGAATAGCCATTGAAAGAATATAGCCCGTCTTTTGCTAAAAAGATAATCTTATCTCCACATAAGCAAACTGAGTTTGCAAAAATTTTTCCACTAGTAACAAATAAATCTGAAATAGCAAAATCGCTTTGCGAACCATAAGCGGATAATTTTGAAACGCCATATTCTTTAAAGATATATACATAATCGTTGAAATTAACAACTTTAATCAACGCACCTTTTTCATCAGACATATCTATATGCTTTGTTTCACTTTCAGTCCAATTTGTTGGGTCTAAATTATCGCTATAAACGAGTTGAGTTCTCTTGCCTGATTGTATCGCAAAAATTCTGTCATAATGTTTGCACATTGATGTAATTTTAGGCGCATCGGATAATAATGAATTTACATTGATTGGGTGATAAACAAGCATTCCGTCTGTTTCAGAAGTAACAAGCATCACATCTTCACCATTCAAATTGTAATAGATTGCATTTGGGATTGATGTAAAAGTCACTTCATTTAATATGTCGTAAATTATTGGCGCCGAACTAACTAATTCGCAATAAAACAACTTGTCATCAGCACTGATTAATAAAATGTTGTCCTTTTCCTTTGTTAAAGTGTTGTAATAAGGATATAACCACACCTTATTTATTGCCGTTGGAGTGTTAACAAAAGTTAATGTATGTTCAGTGGTGGAAGATTCGCTGTTTAACAATTTCAATTCTTCAAAGCCAATTCCGGTTTTTAAAGCACCATTGTTATGCCTGAAATTGTATGAAATTTTAGGCACATCGATTGGCAAGCTCGCTTCATCAACATCGCAATTTGCATCTTTAAAAAAGTTTGATATTTTAAGTTTAATAGTTTTAAAATTTTTAAATAAAAGTGGTTTTTTATAAAACATTAAAACCACCTCCTCACTGGTAACTTAATATTGGATTTTTTGCAACTTCTTATAAATAACGCATCTTTAAATCGCTTTTCCCAAATTTGAGCATCTTCGTATAATCCATTTATAAATGAATATTCCATAGCAACACCAAAAGCAAAGGTCTTTTCAGAAACTTTATTAGAAAAAGTTTCCATTGTCGAAGTTAAACTTTCTAAATCACTTGGCAAATATTTATAAACAATTTCCACTTTTTCCGCTGCCGTTTCTAAGTAACTAGGAAAACTTCTAAATCTTACTTTTTGACCATTGCAATCTTTTAGACTTATCACTTCCAAAAATTCTTTTTGCAAATTAGAAAACAAAACTTTCCCATCAGTCGTTGTTATGACTTCTTTATTTAAAAGTGGAAAATAGTCAGTTGCGATTTCTTGATAAACTAAATTTAAACATTTTAATAAAAATAAAATTTGTTCTTTTTCGCTGTCTGATAATATTGACATATCATCAATATCAATTTTGTCGCATAGTTCTTCTTTATTTAAAAACAGACAAGCCGTTTTTAAAATGCTTTTAATTGTCATAATTTTCTCCTAAAAAATATCTTTCTATTTTTTTATAATTTTTTAATATTTTTTTAACAATTTTCGAATTTTTCATAATTTTTAATATTTTTTATTATTTTTTTATACATTTTTATAATTTTTTAAATATATTTTCTGCGTATTTAAATATTTCTTTTTTATTTTTATTTTCAATTTGTTCGTTTTGTTTATCAATTTCTTCAAATAATTTCTTGCTATTTTCAACACGCGTCTTCCTAACAAGTTCAATTAATCTTGAATCCAAAACGCCATAAGGAACAGTCAACGAATAACTGTCCCCTATTTGCGCTTTGTTATGAACCTCAAAAACTTTTCTTCTAGTATTGTAAAAGATTTGATAATTCTCATCTATTTCTCTCAATCTAGAAAGAATAAAATAAACATCATTTTTGATTTCAATTAACATAATTTATTTCCTATGAATTTGATTCTGTAGTTGAAGTTACTGCAAAAGGATTTGTTACTGTTGACAAAATTCCAGAAATTTTTCCTTGTGCATTTGGCTTGTTGCAAATCAAGTCTGCATATTTTACAAGAGTTGCAGAATATGTTGCTTCGTTTGCATTTTGTTTAATAACTCTGCCATCTTCGCCTTCAAGCCATTTCCAATCGCAAAGTTGATGCAATGTGAATTCGTCTGTGTTCAAAACATACATTGTGTCATCTTCAACAAATCTGTCAGCATAAATTGGAACACCGTTGTATGTAATAGCTTTGTAGCCGCCAGCAAGTTCCATAACATCAATATTTCTTCTATAATAAGATAAATATTTTTGATATGCTTTTCTAACTGTGTTTGAACAAGAAATAAAGTTTGCTGTGCTTCCCCCTACTTCTTCCAAATGGTCTAAAGCGCCTTGAATAACATCATCTGAAATTTCTGTTGATGTTGTTGATGTGTAAGGTTTTAACCATTTATAATCGCTTCTTGTTAATCCATAAAGTGTTGCTGAATCTGAGAAGATTGCACCTAAACCTGTAATTTCAAGGTCTTTTGAATTTTGAACATAGATTGTTTGACCTTTTGCTATGCTTGGAGCACTAGCAGGCATATCAACTGTAATAGTTTTATTAACTCTATCAACATAGTTGATTCTTAATCCTGTGCCGTTAGTAACTGCTGTTGCTCCACTATAGAAATCAACAATCATTCCTTCAATTAAGTTTCTTACGCTGTCGCAAGTAATAACTTTAGATGCTGAATCAAATGCGCTAACAGTTGCAAGTAAGCCAGAGCCATCGCCATATAACATACGACCAAAGTTAAAACTGCTTGCTTTGATTAAGCCTTCCATTTCAGCGTTCAAAAGATTTACAAAAGCACCTGCTGAATTTGCTGATGCTCTCATAGCCTTATCAGAAATTTCAATTTTTCCATATAAGTTTTTAAGTTCTGATGTGAATTGTACATATTTATTTTCACCAGCAGTTGGAAGAGCGCCAGTTTCTGTTCCGGCACCAATTCCGCCGTTAATTCCGTATGGAGCAAGTTTAATAATTTTTTTACCCCAAACATCTTTTGTTGATTGTTCAATTTTGCCAAGGAGTGGGTTAGCATTTACATTTAATTGATTTGCAACAACTCCAAGGTAAACATTTTTAAGTGCGTTTGATGCACTTGTAAGTGATACCATAAATTCCTCCATAATTTTTTAATATTTGAAGAACTTTAAAGCCAGTGATGCAGCATCGTCCAAATTGTTTGGTTTATTTGATGAGATTGAAATTGTACTTTTCCCTCCCCTAAATCCACTGCCAATTAAATTTGGCGAACTGCTTGCATTTAATTCATTCATATAATTAGAAAACACTTGCTTTTTAACTTCTTCATTATTGAGAACAAAATTCTTTAAAAAATCATTGTCTGTTGCGATTTGTTCCGGCGACCTATAATTTTTTGCAAGAACTCTGCTCCACGCAATTTCAAGCATATTATCGCTTTTTTGCAAATTTTCATCTTTGAGAATTTCATAGGATATTTCTTTTGAAAATTCTCTTGCGTGCTCATTTTTTCGTAAAAAATCAGCAACTTGTGAGCGCCATTCTCTACTTTCAAAAGCCGGTGCACTTTCTTTTGTTTCATCACTATGTGAAGTTTCTTCTAATGCATTGTCGGCACTTTGCTTCTCATATTCGCTCAATTTTTGGCATTTTTTTGTGAATTCCCTTTGAAGATTGTTATATGCTTCCAACAAACTTTCTGGAGAATTAAATTTGCCAAGTTGGGAGCCTGTTTGCTCTTGAGATTGCCCGCCTTTTTCTTCTAATATATCTTTCATTTCTTCTTGCGTTTTATCAAGATTAAAAGGTTGTTCCCTATTTATTTCTAATTCCATATTAACTCCTATCACCAATTTTTGATTCTGTATCTTTTTCCTTTAACTGTTTATGCTTTCTTATATGTCTTAAAACAATTTCGGTAAGTTTTGGATTTTTTGCCAAATTCTTTTCAAATTCTCCGCCCAACATAAATGCAGTGTGTTCGGTTATATGAATATCGTGTTCATCAACTTCCAAAGGCTCAATTATTTGCGAATTTTCTAACATTTTTAAATTTTCGCTCGCTGCACGCTTCAAGTGAAGTTCGTTGATATCTTGAGCATTTTCCCAAACGCCAAAGCCTAAAAGTTCCAACGCTTTAACGCGCATTCTGTTGGATAATTTACCGTTTTCATCTTGCAATAATCCTGCATTGATAAGGTCAAACACCATAGCGCGTTTTTGAGCAGTCGTTTCGCCTATTTCATTTTCCGTTTCAAAAACAATATCATCGCTGGAAATATCTGATGAGTTGAAATAGAACACTTCAATGTCGCCATTATCGCCAACAATCTTTGAAAGTCTTGGAACTGTTGCGAACTGTCTGTAAAGCCTTAAAACGTGTTTTCCCATAGTCTTTATTGCTTCTTTTAAACTTTCTGCAGTGCAAGCAATCCTTGAATCGTCTTGTTCGATGAGCCTTTGTAAAGCAGCACCAGAAATGTTTGTATATCTTGAAACTGAATTCGTCATCAAATCTGAAACACCTGAAATCGTTGAAAATTCTTCCAATAAATTATCTTCTTCCGAAGCAAAATCAACAGGTAATTTTTCAAAATTCATAAAAGTTGGAGGCGTTGCCCCTTGCCTATAAACAAGCACTTTGCCTGGGGATAATCCTTCATCTTCTAAATTTTCTGTGTCTATTGACCCATCTTCAACTGTTAAAACGCCCATTGAAAGCCTGTTCATAAATTCGTGTTTTCTGTTTTTTATAGCATTGTAAGATTTTTGAATAGGAATAAGCCTATCAATAACGCTAACTCCCCAAAATACACCTGGATGTTCAATGCTTGTTTGTTTGATAAATGGAAAACATCTCTCTCCATCATTTCCATTAATATATGGTAATTCGCCAATATGAACAAGTTTATCGCCCGCAACAATGATTAACCTTCCATTAGGGAAATCAAGGGTTGGCGCTTCATATCTTTCAATAACAACCGCATAGTCTTTGCGCGTTCCATTTATTAATCTTTTGTTCTCGCCGAAGAAGCCAAAAGCACCACTAGTGCTTGTATTGTCAAGTGAAAATACATTCACATCTCCGCCAGCGGTTTCCACTCCCCAAATGTTTTTAATATCATCAACGTGGTACGCCCTAGCGTGAATTATACTTTTGCAATCGTTTACATCAGCACAACTTGAACTTTCAGGATAAATTTCAAAAGGTGGGCAAACGGAAATTTCAACATCGCCAGTTAAAATGGCCTTTCCAATATCATTTTTGCCTAAAAAGTTGCCTTTTGCAGCATTCCAAGTAACCTTATAAAAACTTGTGCCGCAAACTTCACTCCATTTATTTGCTTGATTGATTATTCCGCTAACTGCCAATTTGTTATAGATTGCATTGACAATTTTTTTAGAAACCTTTGCAGTTTTAATATCTCTTTCATCACCTGAAGCTGGAACAACGGTCATACTTGGTTTCATATTTGAAAGTTTAGAGAGCCTTGCATCAATGATAGGTGCAATATGATTGTAAACTTCTCTTTCTTGCCAATAATATTCCTTGTCTTCATCTTCGATTTCTCCACTAGGTCCAATATCGCAATATTGATTTCCCATTAGAAAATTCATATTTAATTGCCATTGAAGTTCAAAACTTCGTCTTTCGGCTTGTCGATTTTTAAAATCTTCTAAAACATCTTTAACAATCTGTTCTTCATAATAAAAATCTTGTTTTTTGTCTTTTAATTCATCTTTTTTCATTTTTTCTCCTTAAATTTAGATTTTTTATTAAAAAATTGACATATTTTTTTAATTTTTATGCCAAATTTTAATCATTATAATTTTCAAGTTGTTCCAATAATTTTTTCTTTTCTAACAAAAGCTCTTCGTCAGTGTAATTTTTATATTTGCTAGTTTTAGTTGAATTTAATTTGTCTAATAAGATTTTTACACTTTGTAAATCTGGAGATATGTATTTTTTAGTTACTTTCTTTTTGTTAAGTTTAAAATCTCCATCTTCATTGCAGACATATTCCTCCACAACCTCATCAGTTTCGTAGCCAATCGCCTTTTTATATAGCGCCTTGTCCAATTCTTTTGCTATTGTTTTATTGCTTGCTCGTTTCACTTTTACACTCCAAAGCAATTATAAAATGCAAATTTTAACTATTCAATTTCAACTGCCAACAAAAAAAAGCGGTTTCCCGCTTTTCCTATTTTTTTCTAATTTTCTGATATTTTATTTTTTAAAAGTTGTACTTGCTCAACTGCCATTTTATCGCATAGATTGTTAAGTTCATTATCAGCGTGCCCTTTAACCTTGTTAAACTCAATTTTATGCTTCGTTGCAAGTTCAATCAACTCTTCCCATAAATCTTTATTCAACACTGGCTTTTTTTGCGAATTTTTCCAGTTATTTAATTGCCAAGAAACAATCCAATCATTTTTAAAGGCATTGATAACATAAGCGCTGTCGCTAAAAAGTTGAACTTTGCAAGGCTCTTTTAAGGCTTTTAATCCTTGAATAACTGCCATAAGTTCCATTCTATTATTAGTTGTGTCCTTTTCTGCACCAGCACCTTTTTTTTGCTTGCCTTTATATTCCAAAATATATGCCCAACCGCCTACTCCAGGATTTACACTACAAGCGCCATCGGTGTATAATACTACTTCTTTCATATTTATATTATATCAAAAATTTTTTGTATTTCAATAAAAATATTAACTAATATGCTTAAAAACAATAAAAAAACTGCTATTTTAAGCAGTTTTTTTAATATTTTTATACTAATTCGATGATTGCCATTTCAGCATTGTCGCCGCGTCTTTCACCAAGTTTTGTAATACGAGTGTATCCGCCACCTTGGCCAAGTTCTTTAGCGCGTGCTGCATATTTTGGAGCATAAACATTGAACATTTTTTCAATCAATGGGTGGTTGATGTCTTTAGTTTTTGCTCTAAATGCTGCTTTACTTTCTTTATCTCCTCTAACTTCTTGAAGGTCATAAAGATAAGCCATCATTTTTCTTCTAGCATTCAATTTTTTTGGACCGTCATTAATAACTTCTTGTTTAACTTTAACACCTTTTTCATTTGTTACAGTTTTGACTGTTTTAACTGTATCTTCATAAGTGTTAACTGCAAGAGTAATATATTTTTCAGCAAGGCTACGAACTGATTTTGCTTTTGCAAGTGTTGTTTCAACTTTTTCATTCCAAAGAAGATATGAAACTTGATTGCGAAGAAGAGCAGTTCTTTCCTTTGTTGGTCTTCCAATTTTACTATTTACCATGGTTTTCTCCTTTATTCATCTGAATCTCTAAAACTTAGGCCATATTCAGTAAGTTTTTCGTAAACTTCATCTATTGATTTTAAACCTAAATTTCTAACTTTTAACATGTCTTCCCTGCTCTTCTTTGTCAAATCTTCAACAGTGTTGATATTTGCTCTCTTTAAGCAGTTGTAAGAACGAACTGAAAGGTCCATCTCTTCAATAGGCATATCTAAAAGTTTTGTTTTTTGGTCATCTTCTTTTGAAACTAAAATATTCATTTTTGACATAGCATCGCAAAGGTCAACGAAGATTGAAATGTGGTCTTGCAAGATTTTTCCTGCCAAACTAACGATATCTCTTGCGCTGATTGTTCCGTTTGTTTCAACTTCCAAAACAAGTTTATCAAAATCAATGCTTTGTCCAACACGAGTTGGTTCAACAGAATAGTTAATTTTCTTAACTGGTGAATACAATGAATCAACAGCGATGTATTCTGGCCTTGTTTCAATTCTTTCTTTGTTTAAGTTGTTTGGAACATATCCTCTGCCTCTGCCAATTAAAACTTCCATTTCAAAATCAATATTATTTTCTATTGTGCAGATATGAAGGTCTGGATTTAAAATTTCAACTTGGTCGTTTGGTGCAAAATCTTTTGCAGTTACTTCTCCCGCTTTTGAAACTTTTAAAAACAAACTTGTTTCAAAATCTCTGTCTGTGTTAGTTGTTCTAACAGCAAGATTTTTAATGTTTAAAATGATGTCCACAACATCTTCATAAACGCCGGCAACAGTTGAGAATTCGTGAGCAACACCTGGAATTCTAATTGCGATTGCTGCTGCGCCTGGTAATGCTGATAAAAGTGTTCTTCTTAAAGCGTTTCCAAGAGTTATGCCAAAGCCTTTTTCCAAAGGTTCAACTATAAATCTTGCACTGTATCCGCCACTTTTTTCCTCGCAAGTGATGTTTGGTTTTTCAATTTCCATTATCATTTTATTTATTCTCCTTTATTACCTTGAATACAACTCAATGATGAGGTGTTCTTTAATTCCTAGGTCAATATCTTCGCGAGTTGGAAGAGCCAAAATTTTACCTTTTAATGTTTCGCTGTTAAATTCTAACCATTTTGGCATAACGATTTTCATGCCTTTTAATTGTTTGAACATTTCAAGTTCGCGTTTATTTTCTTTAACTTCAATAACATCGCCAACTTTAACAATGAATGAAGGTACATTTACGCGTTTGCCATTAACTGTGATATGTCCGTGATTTACAATTTGTCTACTTTCTGCTCTTGATGAACCAATTCCCATTCTGTAAACAACATTGTCTAATCTGCGTTCAATCAATGAAAGCATATTTTCACCAGTAATGCCTTTCATTCTAACGGCTTCTTCGTAATATCTTCTAAATTGCTTTTCTAAAATGCCATAAGCTCTTTTAACTTTTTGTTTTTCACGAAGTTGGAGTCCATATTCTGTAACTCTTTTTCTAGCGCTGCCGTGTTGTCCTGGAAGTGATGGTCTGCGTTCAAAAGCGCATTTTTTTGAAGTGCATCTTTCGCCTTTCAAAAACAACTTGCATCCTTCACGCCTACATTGACGGCAATCTGCTCCTATCAATTTAGCCATAATTTTCTCCTTTTATATCCTTCTAATTTTTGGTGGTCGGCAACCGTTATGAGCGATTGGCGATACATCTTTAATTAAAGTAACATCAAGTTCGCAGTTTTGAAGAGATCTAATTGCAGATTCTCTGCCGTTTCCTGGACCTTTAACATAAACTTCAACGCTCTTAATTCCATATTCCTTAGCTGCTTTAGCTGCTTCTTCAACGCATTGTTGCGCTGCATAAGGAGTTGATTTTTTTGAGCCTTTAAAACCAAGTTTGCCAGAACTTGACCAAGAAAGCACATTTCCTTCAATATCTGTAAATGTAACCATTGTGTTATTGAAAGATGATTTAATGTGAACTTGACCTTTGTCTATGGACTTGTTAATTCTTTTTTTCTTAGCTTTTTTAACATTTGCTGCCATATCTCACCCCTTATTTACCTTTCTTACTGCTTCCAGCAACAGCTTTTCTTGGGCCTTTTCTTGTTCTGCAATTTGTTCTTGTGTTTTGTCCTCTAACTGGAAGTCCTTTTCTATGACGAATACCACGGTATGCGCCAATTTCTGTTAATCTTTTGATATTTAAAGAAACTTCTTTTCTTAAATCACCTTCAACCGTGTGATTTTTTTCAATTTCGTTTCTTAATTTTGCAATATCATTTTCGTCTAGATCTTTAACTCTTATATCTGGATTGATTCCTGTTGCTTCAAGAATTTTGTTTGAAGTAACTCTTCCAATGCCGAAGATATAAGTTAAGCCAATTTCGATTCTCTTATCGTTTGGCAAATCTACACCAGCAATTCTTGCCATAAATTTTATTCCTCCGAAAAATTTTAATTAATATATAAATAACGGTCGCGAAATGCATTTCTGCACAGCCGCTTCGCTCCCGAGATTTGACGGTTTAACCTTGAACTTGTTTATGGCTCTTGTCTTTTGAACAAATAACCATAACTTTGCCTTCTCTTTTTATAACCTTGCATTTGTCGCACATAGGTTTAACTGATGGTCTAACTTTCATTTCTTTCTCCTTAATTTTTTGCTCTCCAAGTTATTCTGCCCTTTGTTAAATCATAAGGGCTCATTTCGATTTTCACTTTATCGCCTTCCAAAATCTTTATATAATTCATTCTAAGACGACCAGAAATGTATGCTGTTATTACGTGACCATTTGACAAGCGCACTTTAAAAGTTGTGTTCGGCAAAACTTCTTCAACCACACCTTCAAATTCAATAACATCTTCCTTTGACATACAATCTCCTTTAAATGATTTTCTCAAATTCTTTAAGAATTTTACGAATTTTGGCATCATTTGTTTTTGATTTGTCTTCAAAAACTCCTTCAAATTCGCTCGCAGCATTTCCAATAACTTGAATATGCTTGATTTTCTTTCTTTTTGGCTTAGATATTGGTCTTGTTTTTCCATCAATTAACAAACAATAATTTTCATCTATTAATTGAGAAACTAAGTAAATATTTCCAGTATCTCTTCCAGCAAGCGATAAGGCAACATCAAATTGTTCTACTGCCATATTTCCTCTTTTATAGCGTCAAGATTTCAACTCTATCCGCCAAAATCAAAACGGTGTTTTCATAGTGTGCTGATGGCTGCAAATCTCTAGTTATTGTTGTCCAACCATCATCAAGTATGAAAATTTCTTTTCTTCCCATATTAATCATTGGCTCAACAGCAATACAAGTGTTTGCTTGAACGATTGGTCCGTCGGTTTCTCTGCCATAATTTAAAACATTTGGGCTTTGATGCATCTTTGCACCAATTCCATGCCCTGTCATCTCTCTTACAACACTAAAACCATTGCTTTCTGCGTGCTCTTGAATAGCGTGCGAAAGTTTGCCAAGCCTTTCTCCCACTTTAAGTTGTTTAATTCCTTCAAAGAAACATTCTCTTGTTACATCAATCAATTTTTGTTTCTCTGCTGAAATTTTTCCAACCGGGAATGTTCTTGCAGCATCTCCTTTGTAGCCTTTATAGTCGACTCCAACGTCAATGCTAACTATGTCTCCTTCCTTCAATTTCCTTTCTGATGGTATGCCGTGAACAACAACTTCATTTATTGAAATACAAGTTGATGCAGGGTAGCCATTGTAGTTTTTAAAGCAAGGAATTCCACCATTTTCTATTATATACGCAGAAATCATTTTGTCAAGAGAATTCGTAGAAATTCCCGGTTTTACAAGGCTTTCTGCGTAGATAAGAGCATTTTTTGTTATCTCTCCCGCCTTTCTCATCAAGACGATTTCTGCTGGCGATAACTCTTTCATTTTCTATCCTTTTTTTTCATATATTTTGATAGTAAATTGTCTACTGAAACAAAAGTTTCATCGGCACTTTTACCACTTAAAATAGTGTGCAAAAGTTTTTTTCTTTTGTAGTAATCAACAACAGGCTCGCTTTGCGTTAAGTAATTTTTAATTCTTGTTCTGACAATATCAATTTTATCATCTTCGCGCTGAATTAAAGTTTCACCACATTCATCGCAAACCGTTGTGTATTTTTCAATCATTGAAAAGATTTTGCCGCATTTTGGGCAAATTCTTCTGTTGACAGCCCTAATTTCAATTTCGCTCATCGAAACATCTATAAAAATGACTAAATCTATTTTGACAATTTTCTCTAGTGCTTTGGCTTGCGCTAAATTTCTAGGAAATCCATCTAAAATAAATCCATTTTTACAATCTGATTGTGCCAGCCTATCCTTAACAATTTCAATAGTTAATTCATCTGGCACAAGATTGCCTTTATCTATATATGTTCGAGCGATTTTTCCAAGAGGAGTGTTTTTAGCCATATTATCTCTAAAAACATCTCCAGTTGAAATATGCACCAATCCATATTTAGCATTAATTCTTGATGCTTGGGAACCCTTTCCGCTGCCTGGGGCTCCAAATAAAACGATGTTCATTATCTCTCCTATTTCAAAAATCCTCGATAATTTCTCATGAGCATCTGTGCTTCAAGTTGTTTATCAAACTCAAGCGCAACTGAAACAATAATCATCAATCCTGTAGCACTAAATCCATTAATTAAGCCAGCGTCTCCGCCACTAATTCCTTTGAAAATAAGGTTTGGAACAAGTGCGATGAAAGCAAGGAATATTGCTCCGAATAATATAACTCTGTTTGATATTTTCCTTAAATAATCTGATGTTGGTTTTCCAGGTCTAATTCCTGGGATAAATCCACCATTTTGTTGAATTTGTTTACTAATATCATCTGGACTAAATGTAATTTGCGCATAGAAATACGAAAAGAACAAGATTAATAATGCAGTTAATGCAATGTATGGCCATGAACCTGCGCCCATATATGTGTTATACCATTGCATTGCTGAACTATTTGGCCAGAAAATACTCATTATAAGTTGTGGGAATGTTAAAAGTGCACTAGCAAAAATGATTGGCATAACGCCTGAAGCGTTTACTCTAATTGGAATATTTGTGCTTTGTCCGCCATACATCTTTCTGCCTTTAATTTGCTTAGCATATTGAACTGGAACTCTTCTTTCAGCTCCATCAACAAATACGATAAGTGCAAAAATAATGATAACAGCAACAATGAAAATAATGATATTCCATAAGTGATTAAGGTTAGATTTAACACCTACAATGCTGTTCAAAAGTGATGTTCCAGCAGATGATAAAATACCAACGAAAATCAATAATGACAATCCATTGCCAACGCCGATATCGCTAATTCTTTCGCCAAGCCAAACAGTAAACATACCGCCTGCAACCAAAGTAATTGCAACAAAAGTGCTAATTAACCAAGTTGGAGCGCCTGTCCAAAGAGCGCGAGTATCAATAATTTCGCTAAATCCTAAAACGATACCTACCGCTTGAGCAATTGATAAAATCAATGCTGCATAACGAGTATATTTAGCAATTTTCTTTCTACCTTCTTCCCCTTCTTTAGAAAGCCTTTGCCAACTTGGGATTGCGATAGATAATAATTGAATAATAATCGATGCACTAATATATGGTGAAACACCAAGTGCCAAGAAAGCACCATTAGAGAGTGAACCACCACTGATAGAGTTTAACAACCCTAAAAATGAGTTACTATCTGTAACTGAAACGAGGGCATTAGGTGTAAGCCCTGGAATTGGAAGTGCACAACCAATTCTATAAACTAAAAGCAAAAGAAGCGTTAATAATAATTTAACGCGCACCTCTTTTGTTTTAAATGCATTAATAAGATTCTTAAACATTAAATCACCTCTGCGGTGCCACCGACTTTTTCAATTTTTTCCTTAGCTGAAGCAGAATATTTATTAGCCTTAATTACAAGTGGTTTCGTTAATTCGCCATTGCCAAGGACTTTAAGTCCGTAAGGCATAATTTTTCCGATAATTCTTTCTTCGTAAAGTAATTCTTGTGTGATTACAGTGTTTGCATCAAACTTCTCTAAATCTCCAACATTAACTGTTGCATAAACTTTATCGAAATTGTAATTGTTGAATCCTCTAATTTTCATCTTTCTTACAAGTGGGTTTTGTCCACCTTCAAATCCAGGTCTAACACCACCGCCACTTCTAGCGTTTTGTCCTTTATGACCTTTACCACTTGTTTTGCCAAGTCCGCTACCTATTCCTCTTCCAAGTCTTTTTTCTTTTTGTCTTGAGTAAGGTGCTGGTTGTAAATCTTGAATATACATATCAATCTCCTTTAAACTTCTTCCACTTTAACAAGATGGCGAACGTGGAATAAACTTCCTCTAACGCTGTCATTGTCTGGTAAAAGTTTAGTTTGATTTAATTTTTTAAGACCAAGTGCTTCAATTATCTTTGCTTGATTTTTATTATATCCAATCGCGCTTCTAATTAAAGTAACTTTAAGCATTTTTTCTTTATTTGCCATGATTCACCTCTATATTTCCTCAGGATTTTTTCCACGAAGTCTTGCAACTTGTTCAACTGTTCTGATTCCACTAAGACCTCTTAATGTTGCTCTAACGCAGTTGATTTTGTTTGTTGAGCCATGGATTTTTGTAACAATATCTTTGATACCAGCAAGTTCGATAACTGCTCTTGAACTACCACCAGCAATAATACCAGTACCTTCTTTAGCAGGAAGCATCAAAACTTTGCTTGTGCCATATTTTCCAATTGTTTCGTGAGGAATTGTTCCGTTAACAATGTTGATTTTAACCATGTTTGTTTTTGCTTGCAATGTTGCTTTATCAATAGCTGCTGGAACTTCTTTTGCTTTACCTGTTCCAATTCCAACATTTCCTTTTCTATCGCCAACAACAACTACGGCAGAAAATCTCATAGTTCTTCCGCCTTTAACAACTTTTGTTACGCGGCGAACAGAAACTAAAACTTTGTCAAATTCGCTATCTTCACGAGGTTTTCTCTCGCGTCTGTCTTGCCTTCTGTCTTTTTTGAAATCATCTCTTCTTTTCTTTTCGTCTTTTACGATTTCGTTATTGACTTCAGTTTCAACAGCAGGTTGTACATTTTCATTTAATTCTTCGCTCATATTTCCTCCTAAAACTCAAGGCCAGCTTCTCTAGCTGCATCTGCAAGAGCTTCTACTCTTCCAGTATAGAGATAGCCACCTCTGTCGAATACAACGGATTTGATATTTTTATCAAGTGCTCTTTTAGCAACAGCTGCTCCAACAACTTTAGCTTGTTCTGTTCTGTTTTTGCCTGACAATTCTTTTTCAAGAGATTTATCAAGTGTTGATGCTTGAACAAGGGTTACGCCTTGTGTATCATCAATAATTTGAGCATAAATGCCGTTTAAACTGCGATAAACTGCAAGTCTTGGAGTTTCAGTTGTGCCAGAAACTTTATTTCTTATGCGCAAATGTCTGTTTTTTCTAATTTGATTTTTATTTGCTTTACTAATCATATGTTTACTCCTTATTTCTTACCTTTACCAGCAGCTTTACCTTGCTTCAAGATGACAACTTCATTTTCATATCTTACGCCATAACCATGATATGGTTCAACTGGTCTAAGATTTCTAATGTTAAGTGCAACTTGTCCGACTTTTTGTTTGTCAATACCGCTAATTTTAATATCGTTAGCAGTTGGGCATTCAATTTTTACGCCCTCTGGCTCAATAACTTCAATAGGGTGTGAAAAACCTAAGTTTAACACAAGTTTATTGCCAGATTTTGAAGCTTTATAACCAACGCCTTTTATTTGAAGATTTTTAACAAATCCTTCTTTAACACCAGTTACCATATTAGCAATAAGTGCTCTATAAAGACCGTGTTTTGCTTTTACTTCATTTTCATCATTTTTTCTAGTTAATGTAATAACATTGTTGTCAACATTAACATTAACTGAATCAAATTCTTGTGATAGCGTTCCCAAAGGTCCAGTTACAGTAATTTTGTTGCCTTCAACAACTGCACTAACACCTGCTGGTAGAGTAATTGGATTTCTTCCTATTCTTGACATATCACCCTCCTACCACACATAAGCAAGAACTTCTCCGCCAACTTTGGCTTCTCTTGCTTGTTTATCTGTTAAAATTCCTTTGTTTGTAGAAATTATTGAAATTCCTAATCCATTAATAACTCTTGGAAGTTTATCAGCGCCTGCATATATTCTTAAACCAGGTTTTGAAACTCTTTTAAGTCCATAAATAACGCTGTTTCCATTTTCATCATATTTGAGTGAGATATTAAGGAATTTTCCTTCTTTTGTTTCAACAATTTCAAATGATTTAATATAGCCTTCATTTACAAGAATTTCTGAAATAGTTTTCTTTTCTTTAGAAAGTGGAACTAAAACACTTTCGTGTTTAGCTGTTATTGCATTTCTCATTCTTGTCAACATATCTGCTATAGGGTCAGTAACTACCATATCTTCCTCCCTACCAACTAGCCTTTTTTACGCCAGGGATTTCACCCTTATTTGCTTTCTCACGGAAGCAAACTCTGCAAAGGCCGTATTTCTTCAAAACTGAGTGAGGACGTCCACAAATTGTGCAACGTGTGTATTCACGAGTTTTGTATTTTTGAGTTCTTTGTTGTTTTTGTTTTAATGCTGTTTTTGCCATATCTATCTCCTATCTTTCCCTGAAAGGCATTCCAAGTGCTTCAAGAAGCGTTAATGCCTCGGAGTCTGTTTTAGCGGTTGTAACGATTAAAACGTCTAAACCTCTGATTTTTTCAATCTTGTCATAATTGATTTCAGGGAAAATAAGTTGTTCTTTAATTCCGAAAGCATAATTTCCATGACCATCAAATGATTTTCTGGAAAGGCCCCTAAAATCTCTAACTCTTGGAAGAGCAATAGCTGTTACTCTATCAAAGAATTCATACATTCTCTTTCCACGAAGTGTAACTTTTGCTCCAATTTTCATACCTTGACGAACTTTAAAGTTAGAAATAGCTTTTTTTGCTGTTGTAGCAACTGGTTTTTGTCCAGAAATTGCTGCAAGTTCATCAACTGCTATGTTGAAACTCTTAGAGTTATCTTTAACATCGCCAAGTCCCATATTTAAAACAATTTTTTCAAGTTTTGGAACTTCATTAATATTTTTGTATCCGCCCAACTTCATAAGTTCAGGAGCGATTTCTTTAACATATTTTTCTTTTAATCTATTTTCTGCCATAGTCTTATCCCTCCTCTACTTCGCTCTTAGCTTCTTTTGCTTTTGGAGCGGCTTTTTTAGCTGGAGCTTTCTTTTCTGATTTTGCAGTTTCTTTAGAATCTTTTTTAACTGCTTTTGCGTATGCTTTATCTAAACTAGCACCACATTTTTTGCAAACTCTTGCATTTTTTCCATCAACATCTTTGTGTGCAACTCTTGTTGCTTTTCCGCAAGCAGAGCAAACAACCATAACATTAGATGCATCGATTGGGTGTTCTGATTTGATAATTCCGCCTTTATCTTGAGCTGATCTAGGCTTTTTGTGCTTTGCAAGCACATTTACATCTTCAACAACAACCCTATTTGTTTTTGGAGAAACTTCTAAGACTTTGCCTTTTTTACCATTATCTTTTCCTGCGATAACAACTACTGTATCACCTTTTTTAATATTCATCTTAATTTTCCTCCTATAAAACTTCCGGTGCAAGTGAAATTATCTTCATATAGTTTTTATCACGAAGTTCTCTTGCAATAGGTCCGAAAATACGTGTTCCTTTTGGTTGTTTTTGGTTATCAATAATAACTGCTGCATTGTCGTCAAAACGAATATGTGAACCATCTGGGCGTCTTAAACCTTTTGATGTTCTAACAATAACTGCTTTAACAACATCACCTTTTTTAACAACGCCACCAGGTATAGCTCTTTTAACTGAAGCAACAATAACATCACCAATGTTTCCGCTGCGTCTATATGAGCCACCAAGCACTCTGATGCACATAATTTGTTTTGCACCTGTGTTATCAGCAACTTTTAATCTTGTTTGAGGTTGTATCATATTCTTACACTCCTTCTACTTCGCTTTCTCAACGATGCGTGTTACTCTGTGATATTTATCTTTACTTAAAGGTCTAGTTTCTTGAATTTCAACTGTATCTCCAAGTCCACAGATATTGCCTTCGTCGTGAGCTTTATATTTTTTAGTTTTCTTAACAACTTTGTTATAGATTGGGTGTTTTTTATTTTCAACAACAGATACAACTACAGTTTTATCCATCTTTCCCGCACTAACAACAACGCCTTGTCTAAGTGGTCTTCTATTTCTGATTTCTTTTTCCATAACCTTTCTCCTTACCCATTAACCTTTTTAAGTTCTCTTTCACGGATAACTGTTTTAACTCTAGCAATTTCTTTCTTTAAATTATGAAGTTGCATTGGGTTTGTTAAGTTTCCTGTTGCATGTGAGAAGCGAAGATTAAAGAGTTCTGCTTTGAGTTCTTGTTCTTTAGAAACTAACTCTGCATCTGTTAGGCTCTTAATGTCTTTTATTTTCATACGCTAGCACCACCTTCGTTTATATTTTCTTCCCTTTTAATTACTTTTGTTTTGCAAGGAAGTTTGTGTGAAGCAAGCCTTAATGCTTCTCTTGCTGTTGCTTCTGGAACGCCAGCAAGTTCGAATAAAATTCTGCCTGGTTTTACAACAGCAACCCAGAATTCTGGTGAACCTTTACCACTACCCATTCTAGTTTCAGCAGGTTTTTTAGTAACAGGTTTATCTGGGAATATTTTAATCCAAACTTGACCGCCTCTCTTTGTGTATCTTGTCATAGCGATACGAGCTGCTTCAATTTGATTTGATTTAATCCAACATGGTTCTGTTGCTACGAGTCCAAATTCGCCATAAGCAAGTTTGTTTCCTCTAGTTGCAACGCCTGTCATTCTACCACGATGAACACGTCTTCTTTTGACTCTTTTAGGCATTAACATTAGTTTATACCTCCTTTGTCTTGTTTTGCACCCTTAGTTAAAATTTCGCCTTTATAAATCCAGCATTTAACACCAAGTTTGCCATAGTTTGTGAATGCAGATGATACGCCATAGTCGATATCTGCTCTTAATGTATGGAGTGGCAATGAACCTTCCATATATGATTCAGTTCTTGCAATAGTGTTAGCACCATCAACAACACCGCTAACTTGAACCTTGCAACCTTTAGCGCCAGATTTCATAACCCTTTGCATTGCAGATTTTAATGCTCTTCTGAATTGAACACGTTTTTCAAGTTGGCTAGCGATTGAATCAGCAACCAATTTTGCGTCTAAATCAGGTTTTTTGATTTCTCTAATATTAACAACCAAATTTTTTGTTGGTCCGATAATCTTAGAAATTTCTTTCTTTATTTCTTCAACACCAGCACCTTTAACGCCAATAAGCATTCCAGGTCTGCCTGTGTGAAGGTTTACAGTAACTTTTGTTGCTGTTCTTTCAATTTCAATTTTTGAAATTGCGCAATTATGATATTTCTTGTCAATAAATTTTCTGATTTTGTCATCTTCTAAAATGTATTTAGCAATATCTTGCTTATTAGCATACCAAGATGATTCCCAACCTTTATTGACACCTATTCTAAGCCCGACTGGACTAACTTTTTGTCCCATATTACTTAGCCTCCTTACTGTCGAGAATAATTGTTATATGACTTGTTCTCTTAAGCATTCTGTCTGCTCTACCTCTAGCACGAATATTTAATCTCTTCATTGTAGGTCCTGGGCAAGCATATGCTTCTGCAACATAAAGGTCGCTTCTGTTCATTCCTTTGTTATTTTCTGCATTAGCAATAGCTGATTTTAAAAGTTTCAAACTTACTGCTGCTGCTTCTTGTGGCATGTTAGCAAGTATAGCAACTGCTTCTTCTGCACCCTTATTTCTAACGCAATCTAAAACGATTCTTACTTTAGATGGGCTCATTCTAACATATTTAACTTTAGCGAATGGACGAGTGTCTTTATTTGCTTGTCTTTTTTCTGCTTTTTCTCTAATTCTTGTTGCCATTTCTTTGCCTCCTAATTCTTAGCCTTCATAGCAGCAACTTTACCGCCTGAGCTCTTTTGTCCTGCATGGCCTTTGAAGTTTCTAGTTGGTGCAAATTCACCAAGTTTGTGTCCAACCATTTCTGCTGTGCAGTATACAGGAACGTGTTTTTTGCCATTGTAAACTGCAAATGTTGTTCCAACAAATTCTGGATAGATAACAGATGCTCTTGACCAAGTTTTGATTGGTTTTTTATTTCCACTCTTATTGTTTTCTTCAACTCTCTTTAAGAGTTTTTCAAAAACATATGGACTTTTCTTTAATGATCTACTCATACTTTCCTCCCTTACTTAGCCCTTTTAACAATCAATCTGTTAGATGATTTGTTTCTCTTTCTTGTCTTCAATCCAAGTGCTGGTTTACCCCAAGGAGTAACTGGTGATTTCATACCAACAGGACTCTTACCTTCACCACCGCCGTGTGGGTGATCGTTAGGGTTCATAACAACACCACGGACTTCTGGGCGTTTACCCATATGTCTGCTTCTTCCTGCTTTTCCTAATGAAACAAGTTCGTGGTCAGGATTTGAAACAGTTCCGATTGTTGCCTTGCAATTTGCAAGAATCTTTCTCATTTCACCGCTTGGAAGGCGAACAGTTACATATTTTCCTTCCCTAGCCATTAATTGGACTTCAACACCTGCTGACCTAGCAAGTTGTCCACCTTTTCCAGGTTGTAATTCAATATTGTGGATAACTGAACCAACTGGAATCAATTCAAGTGGTAATGCGTTACCAACTTTAACTTCTGCATCAGCGCCTGACATTAATACTTCACCAACTGTAAGTCCGATAGGTGCTAAGATATATCTCTTTTCGCCATCAGCATAGTTTAAAAGTGCGATGTATGCAGTTCTGTTTGGGTCATATTCAATAGAAACAACTTTTGCAGGAATCCCGTCTTTGTTTCTTTTGAAATCGATAATTCTATATTTTTGTCTATTTCCGCCACCTTGATGTCTAACTGTGATTTTGCCTTGAGCATTTCTTCCAGCGTTCTTTTTCTTAACTGCAAGAAGGCTTTTTTCTGGCTTTCTAGTTGTAACTTCTTCAAAAGTTGCAGTTGTTAGAAATCTTTGAGCAGCGCTTGTTGGATTATGTTTTTTTATAGCCATTTCTATTTCTCCTTATTAAGATAAACTTTCGAAGAAGGCAATTGGCTTAGACTCTTTTTTAAGGGTTACAATAGCTTTTTTGTAATCGCTAGTTTTGCCAACAGTTCTTCCCTTTTTTGTATTTTGACTTTTTTCTTGACCTTTAACGTTCATTGTATTTACTTTTTCAACTTGAACTTTAAAGATTTCTTCAACAGCTTTTCTGATTTCTACTTTTGTTGCTTGTTTTGCTACAACAAATGTGTAAACCTTATCGCTGATTTTTGCATAACTCTTTTCTGATAAAAGAGGTTTTTTAATTACTTCATATGCGTTCATTAGTTGTATGCCTCCTCTAATGATTTTACAGCCGCTTTAGTTAAAACAACTGTTTTGTTAGCAACAACATCGTATGTTGAAAGAAGTTCAGCAATTTGAAGTTCTACATTTTGAATGTTGTTTGCTGCTCTTACACCATCAGCATTTGGAACATCAGTTACAACAACTACTTTATTGTCAAGTTTGAATGCATCTAAGAATTTTTGAACTTCTTTTGTTTTTGCAGCATCAAGCTTGAATTCGTCAATAAAGATAATGTCGTTTTGAGCAAGTTTTGCAGATAATGCAGATGCGAATGCAATTTTCTTAACTTGTTTGTTAACTTTCTTTGAAAAGTCTCTTGGCTTTGGAGCAAATACTACGCCGCCGCCTTTGTATTCTGGTGATTTTGTAGAACCGTGTCTTGCTCTACCTGTGTGTTTTTGTCTGTAAGGTTTTTTAGCGTGTCCTCTAACTTCACTACGAGTAAGAGTTGATTTTGTTCCTTGTCTTTGATTTGCATTGTACGCAACAACTACTTCGTGAATTAATGGTTCGTTATATGCAACATCAAATACGTTTTCTGGAAGTTCAATTTCTCCAATTTCCTTAGCGGACATATCGTATAATTTTGATTTCATATCTTTTGCCTCACCTTTTAAGCCTTAACCGCTTCTTTAATCATTACGATTGAACCTTTAGGACCTGGAACACAACCTTTGATTAAAAGGATATTCCTGTCTGCATCAACCTTAACAACTTCAAGATTTTGGATTGTGACATTTTCATAACCATATCGACCTGGCATTTTTTTGTTTTTAAACACTCTTGATGGTGTTGAGTTAGCACCCATAGAACCAACTTCTCTATGAACAGGGCCAACACCGTGTGTCATTTTTAAGCGGTGAGCATTCCATCTTTGGATATTACCTGTAAATCCTCTACCTCTTGTTCTTCCTGAAACATCAACCATATCTTTTTCTGCAAAGATATCTGCTTTGATTTCAGCACCGATTTCATAATCGTTAGAATTTTCAAATTTGAATTCTTTCAAAATTTTTGAAGGTTCAACATTTGCTTTTTTGAGTAATCCAAGAACTGGTTTGTTTACTCTGTTTTCTTTTGTTTTGCTGAATGCAACAACAACTGAATTGTAACCTTCTTTTTCTGTTGTCTTCTTTTGGACAACATAGCATGGACCAGCTTCAACAACTGTTACTGGAACAACCAAACCTTCAGGCGTGAAGATTTGTGTCATGCCGAGTTTTTTACCTAATATAGCTTTTTTCATTATATCTTCTCTCCTTAAAGTTTAATTTTGACGTCAACGCCTGCTGGCAAGTCAAGTTTCATAAGCGATTCAATCGCCTTTTGTGTTGGACTATACACATCAATCATTCTCTTGTGAGTTCTGCACTCAAATTGTTCACGGCTATCTTTATGTTTGTGTGGTGAACGAATGACTGTAACCACTTCTTTATCTGTTGGAAGTGGAATAGGTCCTGCTACCTTAGAGCCATTTTTATTTGCTGCATCAATAATTCTTGTGCAAGCTTGGTCCAATAAAGCATGGTCATAGGCTTTAAGTTTGATTCTCATTTTTTGCGATGCCATTTTAAAATCCTCCTGTCTTAATCTATTTAACCCCGTTAGCGACTTCGTTCTTATGTTTGCCAGTATCAATCAAGTTGACTTTGCACGCCATTTAACTAATGAATAATTGCATCTAATTGTTTATTTTATTATTATTTATACAACGATGCCGTGTGTGTCGCGCCAATACTCAAAAAAAATTAACGAATTTTTGCGGGGCGCGAAAATCTAAGTTTTCACTAGTCCACATAAGTTCTCCCACCTTGCGCTCGCTTAGCAATTTGAGTAACCTTATGCTTCGCCCATTCGTATTAGCGAATTGATAATACAACATTTTTTAGTCAAAGTCAACTATTTTTCGAAAAAAAGTTTAAAAATTTTTATAACTTGTTCCAACTTGAATATAATTAATAATGATTATAGAACAAATAAAAAAGTATTATATATATAATAAAATAATTTCACTTTTTTTAAATTTACTATTGACAAAGAAAATTGTTTATCATATAATAATCCCCGAATAAGGAGTTGTATTATGGCAGAATATGAAATTAATATGTCAGAAACATCAACAGAACAAGGTGCTGATATCGCATTTGCTTACACTGATGCACAAGGCAACACTCATTTTTTAACACGCGCAGAAGCTGAATCAATGGGTTTAATTTCAAACGAAGAACAAACTCAAAACAACCCATTCCAAGATCTTGCAAATCAAACAGATGCTGGAAGGCATTCTGATAATGAAGCCGAATTAGAACAACAAGAAGAAACAACAGGTTCATTAAATAAGGAACAAGAAGAAAAAACTGGTGAAACTGAATCAGCTTATGATGGTAAAGAAGGCGCAAATCCAGGAAACACAGAAACAGGCACGGAAACAGGCACATTCGATAACATAAACAATCTTTCCCGTTCAGGAGTTGAAGTATCAACTTATATCCACGCTGCTCTTGGCATTGCAGTTGGTCTTACAGCTGTTGCATTGGCTATCAAAGGTTTAGTTCAACACGGAGTTAACCCAACAACAACACAAAGGCACAGAGAAACAAAAATTAACGCACAATCAAAAAGATATTTCGCAGTTAAATCTCAATATAAAAAACAAGAAGAATTTATGTCTGCTAAAACAGATAGAAGGCAAACAAGCATTGCGAAAGATATTAACAAAGTTGAAAAGAAAATTGGCAAAGGCAAAGTTTCAAATAAAAACAATCTTAATTTGGTTAGAGCCTTCTCAAAAGGCAGCGTAAATAAAAGATATTATAAAAATAATGTCATCGGCGACGCTGTATATGATAAGAAAACATTAAAAGAACATAGAAGTGCAATCAACGATGAAACAAAAATTGCTAACTTGTCATCTAAAAAACAAACAAAAGCAAGAAGCGCAAAGATTAACAAATTAAAGGAACAACAAGAAGAAAAAATTAAAAACGTTTCTTTAGGAACAACAAGTTCAAGCATTCACTATGCTGCTAAATTGCCTAATATGTATAGCGATATGTCAGCAGTAAGAAATAAAGAAGTTAACCCACTTTACATTCATCGTGCAATAACAGATAGAGAAAATTTAAACAAAGTTCTTGATAAAGCACACAAAGCACTTCCTTATGCAGACAAACAAATTAAAATTTGCAAAATTGATATGTATAACACTGATGGCGACCATTTGATGTCCCTTAATGGCTCATTTGATAATAACATCGGATATCAAGTTGTAAAAGCGGCACTTATAAAAGAAGTTAAAGAATTAAAAGCTCAATGCCCTGAAATTGCAATCGTTGATGTAAAAGAAAGCGTTGAAGGAAGGAAGACTGAACACAGTCAAAAAGAATACAACTTGAATGTTGATAATTCTGAAAATAATATTGCAGACTTTAGTAATGAAGTTGAAAAAGCAGATAAAACATTAAATAAATTTGATGCTTTGTATAATAAAACAAAAGTCACAAATGACTTATCCCTATAACTCGCAAAGCCAGTAAAAAATCATGCCAAATAGCATGATTTTTTATTTCATAATATTTACAAATTATTTTTTACTTTTTTTGCGTTGACTGATTGGAAAAAATCCAAATAAGCCAGAAACAATTCCGCCTATTGCAAGAAGATATGCTCCAATTGCAGGTGCACTAGTTGCGCTTGCTAATCCGCCAAGTGAAGCTGAATAGTCGTTTGCAAATACGCAAATCAAAACAAATGCAATTATAGCACAAACAACAGATAAAGCGCTGGTTACCATTTTAAGTTGATTTACTCTAGCAACATTGCTAAGTTGTAAAGCAGCCAAGATTAATGTTACACAAGCAAAAATAACTGTCATAATAGCAAATGCCATACACGCTCTGGATAAATCGCTTGTTTCGGTGAAGAACTCACTTTCAAACAAAGTTGTTGTTGAAGTTGTGCTTGCGCCAGCAACTGTTGTTGTAATTTGCATATATGCAATGAACAATCCTGTTAATGCAAGAGCCACACCAACCAAAACTAGTGCAAATAATATCCAATTTTTTGCATTTTTCATATTTTCCCTCCTTATTAGATTTCGGGAAAATTATACTAAAATTCACTGATATTTCAAAATAAAAATAATGGTTTTTAAATTTGATATATGTAATATATTGTCTTATTTAAGTAGTATCTGTAATAATATAGACACTTTGCCCTTTATACAACATAGTTTTTGGAGGCGGAAGTTGAGCGGTTACAAATCCCCCTTCGCCCTGAATTTCAAAATTTAAACCCAAATTTCTTAGTTCAACACAAGAATCGGTCAAACTTTTTCCAACAATGTTTGGCATTTCTATATTTTTTTCTAAAGCAACATAATTTGGGTCATCTGGCTGAATGTCCTTCAATTTGATAATTGAAGCAAAAATTTCCTTTGCGTAAGGCGACGCAACGATGCTGCCATAATATGCCCCTGTCCCAGGTTCATCAACGACTATTAAAACAATGTATTCTGGATTTGATGCTGGATATGTTCCACAAAAACTTGATATATATGTTCCCGCAATCTTGCCATCTTCATATTTTTGAGTTGTTCCAGTCTTCCCCCCAATTTCATATCCTTCCAAAAATGTATATTTACCAGGCTTTGAAACTGTTTCTTCAAGCATATCGTTGATAATATCTGAAACTTCTTTTGATATCACTTGATTTACAACTGTTGGCGTATTTTCTTCAACGATAACTCCATCATCGGAATATATTTTAGACACCATATAAGGCTGCATCAATTTCCCACCATTTACGCATGCGGAAATAGCGGTTATAAGTTGTAGCGGCGTTACAGCAATCGCTTGCCCAAAGCCCATACGCGCCAAATCCACATTTTGCACATTGTTATTGTTCATTATTATTCCACTTGACTCGCCTAAAAAATCTATTCCCGTCTTTTCGCCTAAGCCAAATTTATCAAAATATTCATACATTCTGTCTAAGCCCATTCTGAGAGCCAAGGTTGTAAAAACTGTATTGCAAGAATTACATAATCCATCGGTCAAATCTTCACTTCCGTGCCCAACGGATTTCCAACATTTTATCTTTTGACCATCAACGATATTATATCCAGGGCAATAAAAATGGTCAGACAGATGAGCAACATCAGCATTCAATGCGCTAGCCATAGTTAAGATTTTAAAAGTCGAACCTGGCTCATAAACACTCACAATCGCCTGATTTTTCATCATCTCCATCAAAGCGTTTACATCATCACGCGGAACATCATTCAAATCAAAGCTGGGTTTAGAGCTCATTGCAAGTATTTCGCCTGTATTTGGATCCATAACTATTGCCGTGGCACTCTTTGCCTTTTGCTCAATCATCAGTTTTTCAAGCGTCTGTTCAACTGCAAGTTGAATATTGACATCTATTGTCATCTCAATGTTAAAACCTGCAACTGATGGCACATAAGAAGTCAAACTGTTATATATTTGTTTTCCTTGCAAGTCGCTTTGAACAAGCGAATAGCCAGCAACCCCCTTCAAGATATCATTATAATATGCTTCCAAACCTGCTTGCCCAACATTATCTATGCTTGTAAATCCAATTAATTGAGTCATCAAATTGCCATAAGGATAATATCTGCTATTGCTCTCAGACAAATAGACTCCAGATAGGCCTTTGTTGTAAATAGCGATGGCATTTTCTTTCTCCACTTGCATTTTTATAAGCACTTCACTGATGTTTACATTGCTGACTTTTTCAAAAGTTTTCATATAATCAAGGGATAAGACTTCAGACAACACTTTGGCAGTGTTTGCCGCATCTTTGACTTCTCTTCCCCTAACATAAATATCGTAAGTCGTATAAGAAATAGCGAGCGCTGCGCCATTTCTGTCTTGAATGGTTCCCCTTTCCGCAGAAACTGGAAGGTCACGAGTCCATTGCTCTGTGGCCTTCATTTGGAGATAGCCCCCATTAATAACTTGGACATAAAACAATCTTACACAAATAACGCTCATTAAAATTGCTAAAATAATGACAACTGCCACTATGCGTTTTCTAAATTTATGCAAATTAAAAATATCCATGAACTTCTCCAAGGATATTTTATTAATTGACTATTCAAAAAATGATTAATTAGGCTTATTATAAACTTTGAATTTCGTTTATGATGTCTTCGTGAGTAACATCATATTTTTCGTGCATTTGGATATATTCGTCTTGAATTTTGTTAATTGAGTTAAATTTCAATTCCGTTTCATACAAGTCTGTTGGAGCAATAACATTAGCCATAGCAGCATAAATGCAAAACTCACCTATTGCCAAAGCACAATTAGCCAAACTTGATAAAATGCTTTTCTTATTTTCAATTTTATTTAACATTGTGTTTGCTGGATAATCTTTTCTAAAATCGTTTAATGTATACATAACTATCTCCTTTAATTCAATTAACTTTAACATCAAAATGAGTTATTGTCAATATGTATTTCCCAAAATTTTAATTTTAATTTTGACTTTTTAATTAATATACATATAATATAACTAAATGAAAGATGAATTAACAATAGATAAACTTAAATATAATGACAAAGACGCTGGGTGGGGTTATTTATTTGCAGTTTTAGTTCCATTATGCTTTCAATTAATCGCAAGCATCGTCCTATCGCTTGTTGCAACAAAACAAGGAACAACACCCGTTCAACTTTTAGAAATAGATTATGTTGCCGCAATTTATTACACATTAAATGGTCTCACATTTTTTGCACTATTTTGCTTTTTTAATAAGTTTAGGAAAAAACGCGCATTTTCTTGTGCAAAAATTGAATTTAAATTCGGTTGGCGCAATTTAATCATAATTTGCGTGCTTGCTGTTATTGTTTTGTTTGGGTTTAATTACTTTATCAATTTGCTTTCCTATTTGATGCAATTATGCGGATATAATCCAGATGCAAGCCTGCCTCTTCCATTAAATAATGTCGGTTGGTTGTTCATAAACTTGCTTGTTTTAGCGGTAATTCCTGCAATTTGTGAAGAACTTATATATCGTGGAATTATAATGAACGGCCTTAGGCAGTTTGGAACAACAACTGCGGTTTTCGTGTCCGCAGCAATATTTGCGGTTGCTCACGGTTCCGCTATGCAAACAATCTATCAATTTATTTTAGGAGCAGTACTTGCATATATTGTAATAAAAACTGGCTCACTTGTTGCATCAATGATATTCCACTTTTTAAATAACGCAATGGTTTTAATTGTAAATTATGTCCTTAATGTAACTAACAGCCAAACGCTTGCAGCAGTTTTAGGAACTGAAACTTGGTCAGCATTTGATATAATCTTTGCTATAAGTATGGCAATAGCAACTGCAGCAGCAACAATCTTGTTAATTTCTTTTTTAAAAAGCAAGAAAAAAGAAGTATTATATGAAAAAACAAACGATAAACTAAATCCAACAGCAAAAATTTTGTTTATAATTTCTGCCATCATATCTATCATAATTTGGTGTGTTGGAACATTTGTTTAATTAGGTGGTATTTAAGTGAAAAATCGAAGTGATGTATTTAATGTTAATTTAACATATTTCTTAATGGCAATAATGTTCGTTGGCATAAGAATTTTATCAAGCAGCGGAGTTCTTTCATCAATGGGACAAACTGCAAGTTATGTTTTAAATGCAGTAATTCAAATTGGAATTATGCTTTTGTTCCCACTTTTTGTTATAAGCGCTTTAAGAAAACGCAGAATTGGACAAACTCTTGAAGATTGCAGTTTCAAAACAATTTCTTTCAAAGAAGTTATGTTATCAATCGGCATTGGAATTGTTCTCTTTATATTAAACATTATCATCTCAACTATAATTTCATTTCTTCTTTCACTATTAGGCTACTCAACTGGCTCTGGCGGCTCAACTGTTTATGCAGAGCCAACTATTGCAAATTTGATGTTGAGTTTGCTTATGACAGCAGTGCTTCCAGCTTTTTGTGAAGAATTTGCTCATCGCGGAATGCTTCTTTCAGGCTATAAAGTTTTAGGTTTTAAAAAGGCCGTGCTTTATTCCGCCCTTATATTTGGATTAATCCATCTTAATATAAATCAATTTTTCTTCGCGATGATTGCAGGCGTAATTCTTGCAACTGTTACTCTATTTTCTAGAAGCATCATTCCTGCAATGATTATTCACTTTATGAACAACGGAATAAGCGTTTATTTGGAATTTTCAATGGCAAGGAAATTGCCTCTTGGAACTTTCTATAACAACACTTTAACAGCATTGTTTTCATCAAATGTCATCTTAACATTCTTGTTTATGCTTGTTTTTATTCCTTTGCTTGTATATTTATTATTGCTTTTAATCAAACAATTCTTAAAAATAAACGCCCAAAAATCATTGCAAAATTATATGAATAAAATGGCTATAAGCGAAATAAGAAAAGAAACTCTTGGCGATATTGCTCAAGAAGAAACACCTGAAATAATTCAATTCAATGAAGCATTAAAAAATAAGCCATTTGCTCCAGTTAAAGTAGAAATCCCTTATGAAGTCCTTGGCTTTTATATGTCCCCAGCAATGAAAGCTTCTAAAATGGACAACTTGTTCTTTTACGCTACAATCTTGCTGGGCAGCATAATCACTTTATTTACTTTTATTTGGGGAATTATTTAAAACATCTTTTTTAAGATGTT
>ULTC01038376.1_pt1 | contig 47123 bp, 38 predicted proteins | sample 1957091 | NCBI WGS metagenome assembly ULTC01 (sample SAMEA4835720, study PRJEB28245) | human gut metagenome | biome: gut microbiome; material: fecal sample | place: Denmark | collected 2008 | reverse complement strand
CCAAACCTTTAACGGAATGGATTGTTGCGATTGTAACGCAATTTCCAGCATTGTCCATTCCATCAATATCAGAAATTAACGAGATGCTTTCCAAAAATTGAACAAGCGACGCGCTATCATTTTTGTTCTCAAAATCTTCCACTTGCGAAACGAACATATCTATGTTGAGAAGCCTGTTTATGTCTTCTTCTGAATTTGAATTATACGCGCTTTTTATGTTAAATTCTCTTATTAATTGTTTAACAAAATCAGTCAATGACAACTTTTCATAATCTTCACGAAGCATCAAATATGTGCTTTTGAAACTTTCAAACTTTTTCATTGTTGAAAGTGACAAATCCAAATCATCTCGCAATAAAGTATTTAACAAACTTTCGCCATAGATATTTGCTTCTTCCTTCAATGATTTTAGCGCACTTTCGCCAATGCCACGCTTAGGAAAATTGATTATCCTTTCAAAGGATATATCATCTCGTGGATTTGTAAAAAGCCTTAAATATGAAATTAAATTTTTGATTTCTGCACGCTCATAAAACTTAAATCCGCCATATATTCTATGTGGAATGTTATATGCCAAAAATCTCTCTTCAAATGGAAGCGTTAGCGCGTTCAAACGCATCAGAACGGCAAAATCGCTATATTTATAGCCGTGATTTTGAACTAAATCATAAATTTCTCTAGCGACAGCTTCTGCTTCTTCCTTTTCATCGTACACATTTTTTGTTGCTATTTCCGCACCATCAAAATTTTCAGTCCAAAGATTTTTTTCCATTCTTGACTTGTTGTTTTTAATGAGTTTATTCGCTAAATTTAATATCTTTTTTGTGGAACGATAGTTTCTTTCCAACTTAAAAAGTTTTACATTTTCAAAATCTTTTTGAAAATCAAATATATTTGCAAAATTTGCTCCGCGCCAAGTGTAAATACATTGGTCTTCATCGCCAACAACAAATATGTTTTTGTGAACACTTGTCAACATCTTAACAAGGTCATATTGAATTGTGTTTGTGTCTTGAAATTCATCAACAAGCACATATTTAAAACGTTTTGCATATTTTTCTAACACTTCTGGACATTGCTTGAAAAGTTGATATGTTACATTCATCAAATCGTTAAAATCTAAAGCATTCGCCTTTCTAAGTTCTGTCTGATAATCATAATATATATGTTCAATCGTTTCAATATCGTCCAAATACTCATACATCTTTTTGTATTCGGTCATTGTCATATTATTATTTTTTAGATTGTTGATATGATATGAAATATTTTTGCGCTTTTCTTCTCTTTCGATGTTATATTTTGCGCATATCTGCTTGAACAACTTGTCTGTATCTTGGTCTGAATAAATAGAAAAATTGCTGTCATAATCCCCAAGTTTTTCGATGTCCATACGCAAAATTTTTGCACACATAGAATGGAAAGTGGAAATCCAAACGCGGTCACCACCTTCAATCATCTTTTCCACCCTATCTTTCATCTCTTTAGCTGCTTTGTTGGTGAATGTTATTGCCAAAATGTTATATGGCGAAACTTGAAGTTCTGAAATCAAATATGCAATTCTATGAGTTAAAAGCCTGGTCTTTCCACTGCCTGCACCTGCCGTTACAAGCACGGCTCCGTCAATTTGAAGCAATGCTTGTTGTTGTTCTTCGTTTAATCCTTGTAAAATATTTTCCATGCGGAGATTATAACATAAAATAAAAAAATTAAAATCTTTTTTTGCCAAATATTTATTAACTTAATTTGACATTTTAAAAATTAAATGCAATACTTTTAATATGATGAAAAAATACTTTTCAAAAAGTGCACAAGAAACAATGGAAATTGCCAAACAAATAGCAAAAAATGCAAACAAATGTGGCGTTTATGTTTTAAGTGGAGATTTGGGTGCAGGAAAAACAACTTTCACAAAAGGCTTTGCTCAAGGCTTAGGCATTGAAGAAATTGTTACAAGCCCAACCTTCACAATTATGAACGAATATCAAGACACAAAATTTATGTTATATCATTTTGATATGTATAGGCTTGTTGATGTTAGCGAGGCCTATGCTCTTGGCTTTGAAGAATATTTTGATACTAATAATTTGAAAGGAATATGCCTTGTCGAATGGGCTGAAAATGTTGAAGGTTTAATTTCTAAGCCATATTATAAAATCACATTTAACAAAAAAAGCGATAATGAAAGAGAAATTATTTTAGAGGAAATTGTATGAAAATTTTAGCAATTAACACATCGGGAATGACCGCACAACTTGCTTTACAAGTAGATGATGAAAAATATTTTAGCGAACTTGACGCATCAATGAAGCATTCTGAAAATTTGCTTCCAGAAATAGAAAGATTGCTTTTGAAAGCAAAATTAAAACTTTCGCAGCTTGAATATTTGGCTGTCAATGTTGGTCCTGGCTCATTTACAGGTCTTAGAATTTCATCTGCAACAGCAAAAGCTCTTATGCTCACTCAAAAAAATTTGAAGGCTGTTAAAATTAATAGTTTTGAAATTCTTGCAAACAATTTCTTTGAAAGCAATTCAGAAAAAAGCGTGAACATAGTTTTAAACGCTTTGAGCGGTTTATATTTTGTTTCTGAAATAGATAGAGCAAATTATATCACTGAACCTAAAATGATAAACAAATCTGAACTCAACAATTTTTCAAACATTGTTTCTGATGAACTAATTGAAAATGTTGAACTTAAACTTGCAAAATTCACCTGTGAAAATATGCTCAATGTTGCAATTAAAAAAATTGAAAATAAAGAATTTTGTTCTGAAAGCGAACTTGTTCCCCTTTATATTCGCCCAAGTCAAGCAGAAGCAAATTTAAAAAAATAAATTAAATTTATTATTAAAAAAAGGCATAAAAAATGCCTTTTTTATTTTTTTAAATTAATTTTTCAAAAATTAAAGCGTTTTCGCCGTTTTTGTAGTAATTTCGGCGTAAATAAATATTTTTAAAATCATTTTTTTTATATAAATTAATTGCTGGAATATTATTTTCTCTAACTTCAAGCCATATTTTTTCTATTTTTTTATTTTTTGCAATTTCTTCTAATTTTTGCATCAATTTTGTTGCAATATTTTTATTTTTAAATTCATTTTTTGTTGCAATTAAAAGCAAATTAAAACTATCAATCAAATCTTCCGCAAGCAAAAATGCAACTATTTCATTTCCTTGCTCTGCAGCCAAAAAAATGTTGCCATTTTTTAAACTTTCTTCTAATTGCTTTTTGCTCCAATCAAAATAACAATTCGATATTTCAAAAATTTCGTCTAAGTTACAAAGTTCTACATTTTTTATTTCCATAAAATTATTATAACTTAATTAAGTTAAATAATCAAATTTAATTTGCAAAATTTTCAATTAGTTGTATAGTATAAATATATTAAGGGGGCTGTTATGAAAAAAATGTTGACCGATTTAGATTTAAAAAATAAAAGGGTTCTTTTAAGAGTAGATTTTAATGTCCCACTCGACGATAATGGCTATATTATTGACGACACTCGCATTTATGAAGCGATGCCAACAATCAGATACATTTTAAAACAAGGGGCAAAACTTATAATCTGCTCTCACCTTGGAAGACCTAATGGTGAATTCAATCCAAAATATTCAATGTTTCCAGTTGCGCAACAACTCATAAAATATTTGATCAATAGAGTTTATTTTGCAGTTGATGTTGTCGGTCCAGACGCTATGGAAAAAGCAAAGAATTTAAAGCCTGGCGAAGTTTTATTGCTTGAAAATTTGAGATTTGAAAAGGGAGAAGAGTCAGATGACTTGTTCTTTGCAAGAAAACTTGCAAGTATGGCTGATATTTATATCAATGATGCTTTTGGAAGCGTTCATAGAAAGCACGCTTCTGTTCATAGAGTTGCAAAAATGCTGCCTAACGCAATGGGCTTTTTAATGGGAAAAGAAATAAACATAATAACGAGCGCAATTAACAATCCAGACAGGCCATTTGTTGCAATTTTAGGCGGTGCAAAAGTTAGCGATAAAATTGCTGTCATTAAAAACTTATTAACAAAGGCAGACACAATTTTAATTGGCGGCGCTATGGCATTCACCTTCTTAAAAGCAGAAGGCAAGGAAATTGGAACAAGCATTGTTGATGAAGAAAAACTTGACATTGCACGCGAAACACTGGAAGAAGCAAGAAGGCTTGGAAAGTCAATTTTGCTCCCAGTTGATGTTGTTTGTGCTGAAGTTTATAGTCCATCAGCAAAAGGTTCCGTTTATTCTGTTGATAATATTCCAGAAAATATGACCGGCCTTGACATCGGGCCTGAAACTATAAAACTATTCACAAATACAATCAAGCAAGCAAATACAGTTATTTGGAATGGCCCTGTTGGAGTGTATGAATTTGATAACTTTGCCGATGGCACGCGAAAAATCGCCAAAGCGCTAACAAAAGTTAAAGGCACAACAATCGTTGGTGGTGGAGATACTGCTGCAGCAATTCACGAATTTGGCTATGAAGATGAAATAACTCACATTTCAACTGGTGGCGGAGCAAGCTTAAAACTTCTTGAAGGTGCTGACCTGCCAGGGCTTGATGTTTTGAACGATAAAGAATAAAAGGAGAAGTTATGAAAAATTTAATTTATGCAAATTTTAAAATGAACAAGACTTTTTCTGAAACAAAAGAATATTTAAAGCAGTTAGACGCTTTGCTTGTTGACGAACCTCAAAAAATTTGTTTGTTTTTGCCTTACACATCTTTATATCTTTCAAAGTTGTACAAAGGTGAAAAATTTTCGTTTGGCGCTCAAAATATGTCAGAAGAAGAAATTGGCGGATATACAGGCGAAATCTCTGCTCCTATGCTTGCAGATTTAAAAGTAAAAACTGTTATGCTTGGGCATAGCGACCGCAAAAAATTGGGAGAAACAAATTCACAAATCAATAAAAAAATCAAAACAGCATTAAGATTTGGCTTTGAAGTTGTGTTATGCGTTGGAGAATCACGCGCACAAAGAAATTCTGGCAAAACAAAAATCGCCATTGAAAAAGAACTTGGAGAAATTTTGTTTGGAATTTATGAGAATGAACTCAAAAATATAACAATCGCTTATGAGCCAGTTTGGGCAGTTGGAACAGGCAAAATTGCAGACAGCAAAACAATAAGCGAAGCAGTTAAATTCATTCGCAGCACAATTACAAGACTGTATTCAGAAACTGCTGGCAAAGATATAAAAATCGTGTATGGTGGCAGCATAACCGCTCAAACTGCAAGAGATATTTATAAAAACAAGAATATTGATGGAGTATTGGTTGGCGGCACAAGTTTAAACGCTGCTGAATTTGCAAAACTCATAAAGGCATAAAAAAACTTCGCTATTTGCGAAGTTTTATTTATATTTTTTGTCCAATTTTTGTTGTTTAACCCAAATTTTCATAGCTGTTTTTCTTGGCAACATTCCCAACAATCTTAAAAGTGAACGCGTCTTTGCACCATATATAGACACAAGTTTGCCGCGTCTAGCATCTTTCAAGGCTTTTTTGACGACATCGTGTGCATCGTACATAACAACATAATTTGTAACAACTTTATTTGTTGATTTTTCTGCCCTATCAAAAAAGTTGGTTTTTGTCCAAAATGGACAAACTGTTGTAACGCTGATTCCCCTTCCTTTAAGTTCAACTGAAAGCGCCATTGAATAATATTTTACAAACACTTTTGTTGCGGCATACACATTGATATATGGAATTGGTTGGAAAGATGCAACTGACGAGATGTTAATAATTGTTGAGCCTTTTGGCATATATGGAATTGTTGTTTCAGTCATTCTAACTAACGCTTTACAGTTCAAATCAATCATATTCAAACTTTGTTCCATTGGGATTTCATCATATCTTCCAAATTTGCCAAATCCGCTGCAATTTATTAAAAGTCCGACCTGCGCGTTGCTTTCTTTTAGTGCTTCTTCATACACTTGAAATGATTCTGGAACTGTTAAATCGCAAGCAAAATATCTAAAATGCGTTTTCAATTCCTGTTTTAAATGTTCTAATTTATCCTCTTCTAAGGCAATGCCCCAAATTTCATCAAAGCCTGTATCGTCAATCTGTTTAACGAACTCTCGTCCAATGCCAGAAGATGCCCCTGTAACCACTGCAATTTTCATAATTTTCTCCTTTTATGACTATATTATATGCATTTTTAATAAATTTCCAAAAATATTTGAGCAATTATTAAAAGATTTTAATAAAAAAATGTCAATAAAATTGACATTTTCAAATTTAAGCAAGCAAATACATTATGCATAAACAAATATGCAAAGTAAAATAAACATAAATTTATTTAAAATTATTCAGCTGTGCCTTCTTTTTCTGCTTTTTCGTAAGCTTTTAACACTTCTTCAATAATTTTTTCTCTTGTTTCTGTGTTGATTGGGTGAACAATATCCCTATATTCTCCGTCTGGAGTTTTCTTTGATGGCATTGAAATAAAATAGCCTTCTTTTCCTTCAATAACTTTGATATCGTGAACAACAAAGCATTCATCAATAGTGATTGAAGCTACTGCTTTCAATTTGCTGTCTTCCTTTGTAACCAGCCTAATTCTTACATCTGTGATTTTCAAGTTAATTACCTTCCTTTTTTTATTCTTCAAGTATTCCTTAAAGTTGCAAGTATTATAACATTATAAAAACATTTTTCAAAACATTTTTAATCACTTTTTTAGCAAAATGCAATTATTTATCATATTTATGAATATGGCAAAAAAATACTACTTTATTGGCATAGGCGGAATTAGTATGAGCGCGCTCGCCATATTTTTGAAGTTGAGTGGAGAACAAGTTAGCGGCTCCGACATCAATCTAAATGAAACTATGCAAAATTTGGACAAATTTAACATTACATACAACATCGGGCATTTTGCAAAGAACATTGAAGAATATTCCCCTGATATTGTTGTTATAAATTGTGCAATAGACGACAAAAACGAAGAACTAAATTGGGCGAAAAGCAACAAGATTAAGATTGTTTCCCGCGCAAAATTGCTTGGAGATTTTTCTAAAAATTTCAAAAATGTTATAGCCATTTCTGGGACTCACGGAAAGACAACAACTGTTGGAATGATTTCAGAAATATTTATTGAAGCTGGACTGAAGCCATCTGTTCATATTGGTGGAATACTCAATAAAATCAATAGCAATTTTTTAGTTGGTGAGCAAAAATTTTTTATCACTGAAGCTTGCGAATATAAGAATAGTTTTCTTTATTTAAAACCCAAAATTGGCGTTATGCTCAATATTGAGCGCGACCATATGGATTTTTTCAAAAATTACAAAGAGTTAGAAAATAGTTTTGACAAATTCTTGGCGTATTCAAAAATCAAAATTTATCCAAAAAGCGTTCATTCTGATTTTGATTTTTACTATCAATCAAACACAAAACTGATTAATTTTTATGCAAAAAATATCGAAAAATCTAAACGCGGAATTATTTTCAAATATTATGAAAATGGCAAGTTTATCACCACTATTAGGCTAAACAATTTTGGAACACACAATGTTAATAACGCTATCGTTGCAATTATGATTGCAAGGCATTACAAAGTTAAAATTGCTGATATCAAAAGGGCTTTGAAGAATTTTTCAGGAGTAAAGCGCAGATTCGAAACAATAGGATATATTGGAAATGCTGTTGTCATTCACGATTACGCACATCACCCAACGGAAATTAAAAAGGTCATATCTCAAGCCAAAGAGCTTGGCAAAGTTCTAACAATTTTTCAGCCACACACCTATTCAAGAACAAAAAAATTGTTTAATTCTTTTAAAACCGCTTTTGATGAAAGCGACAAAACGATTTTATATAAAACATATCCTGCAAGAGAAACGGCGGATATGGGCTATGATGCAAAAAAATTATATGAAAGTTTGAGCGATAAACTTGAAATTGAATATTTTGATGATGAGAATAAAATGCTAAAAGCAATAAAAAAACAAAGCAAACACTTTGAAGTTTTACTTTTCTTAGGAGCAGGCAATATCGATTTAAGTGCAAAAAAATTATTAAAATAGGCAAAATATGCTTTGACAATTTAATAGAAGTTTGCTAAAATCAAACAAGACAAATTTCTTGTCAATTTAATTTTATGCAAAAAGACAAAAATAAATTGGAAATAGAAGAAATCAAAAATGCCGATATTGAAGTTAGCGGCAATTTTTCTGATGATAAAAAACAAACTAAAAAAATGCCTAAAACAAGCACTTTGCAAGAGCAAATCACCTTGTTTGATGAGCCTCTTGTTGCGGAAGATGTAGGTAAACCTAAGTTCAATTCAACAATAAAAAATCCAGAAAGCAAGTTAAAACGCTCAACTGCAGTAAAAAAAATATTTTCTCTTTCAGAGAGCAATCCAAAAGAAAAAAAATCCATTAAAGACATCTTAAATTTTAATAAGCCACCTAAAAAGATTATTGAAATTAATTCCACTCCTGAAGAAGAAAGCGAAAAGATGGACGAGGCTGAACAAGCCGTTAAAAAGCAATCTAGCAAAAAGAAAAAATTATTAAATTTGCTCTTTTTCTTAATCAATATTGGCATTGTCGTGGGATTGTTTGTATACAATTTGCTTGGCGACACAAAAATGACAAGTTTTTCCGAACTTTTGACTTCTAAAATAAATTGGGGAATTTTTGTATTAGCGATTGTAGTTTCCTCTTTAAATATGATTTTAGATGCTGTCAAATCTTGGATTTTACTTTGGAAAACAACTGGCAAAAACAGGCCTGCATTGAGTTATAAAACCTGTGCCCTTGGAAGGCATTATGATGCTATCACCCCTATGTCAACTGGTGGTGAACCTTTTCAAGTTTACTATTTGAACAAGCACGGAATTCCTGCCGGCAAAGCAGTTTCGATTCCTCTTGGGCAATATGTGACTTACACGATGACTTTTTCAATTTTCTCGCTCATTATTATGATTGCCAGCATATTTGTATCATCAAACACTGAAAATGTTGGGACAACAATCGTTTCTGCAGGTTCTTGGATTGGCTTTGCAATCAACTTTGCTCTTGTTTTAGTGGTTTGCTTAGTTTCAATCAATAAAAAAATTGGAACAGGATTGATTACAGGCATTTTGAAGCTATTAAAGAAAATGCACCTCATTAAAAACTATGAGCAAACATACAATAAGGCAATAGGCGTTGTTACAGATTATCAAAAAACAATGGTCAGTTACGCAAAGAGCAAATCAACCTTTTCACTTTGCCTGTTGTTGTCGCTCTTGTTGATGATAACGAGATATTCAATTCCATATATCATTTATGCTATGTTTAACGGCTTTAATCCTTCAATGTTTATAGACATTTTCATTAAAACAGTTATGATTGATTTAGCATCAAGTTTCATTCCTCTTCCAGGCGGTTCAGGCGTTGCAGAACTTTCGTTTACAGCCTTCTTCTCAAGCCTTATGGGAGCAGATATATTCTGGGCAATGCTCATTTGGAGAATATTAACCCACTATAGCAATATGATAAGAGGAACATTCATCATAATTTATGACTATGCAGTTGGAAATAAAAAGTTCCAATGGTTACAAAAGAAATGGCAACTTGAAGAAGAGTCAAAAAGCTTTGAAGAAGCCCAATTAAAAGATTTTGAAATGACTTTGGTCAAACAAAATAAAAGAAAAAATAAAAAGAAGGAGAAATAAAAATGATTTTAGATGAGATAAAAAAAGCAAATGTTGAAGCATTAAAAAACAAAGATAAAGAAGCTAGAACAATTTACAGCATTGTTATGAATAAAGCTATGCTTGAAACAATTAAAAAGAGAGAGAAAGGCGAAGAACTTAACGATGCAGATATGGTTCAAATTTTCCAAAAAACAATTAAGGAATTGACAGAAGAAGCGGAAAATTATGCCAAGGCAGGAAATGCTGAAGAAAGTGCAAACATCTTAAGGCAAAGAGAGATTATTGAAAACTATTTGCCAAAAATGATGAGCGAAGAAGAAATTGTAAACGAAATAAACAAACTTGAAGATAAATCTATTGGCAATGTTATGAAACACTTCAAAATGAATTTTGCTGGCAAATGCGATATGCGTATGGTTTCAGAAGCAATCAAAAAAATGGGGAATTAATTTGAAAATTTTTTCAATCAGTGATTTACATCTTTCAATAAACAATCCTAAGCCGATGGACATTTTTGGCGGTCCGTGGGACAACTATATTGATGAAATAGTAAAAGATTGGAAGTCAAAGGTTTCTGATGCTGATGTGGTTTTAATTGCTGGAGATATCAGTTGGGCGATGAAAACTGAAGACGCAAAGCCCGATTTAGATTTTATTTCTGCCCTGCCAGGCAAAAAGGTTTTAATTCGTGGCAATCACGATTATTGGTGGAAAAGCATAAGCGCAGTCAGAAGTATGTGCAATTCAGGCTTGTATGCACTACAAAATGATTATTTGGTGCTTGGAAACTATATTTTTACTGGCACTCGTGGTTGGCAAGTTCCAGAGCGCGAAGAGATGCAAAAGGAAGAAGACATAAAGATTTTAAATCGCGAATTTATAAGGCTGGAATTATCTTTACAAAGTGCTTTGAAAGCCAAAGAACAACTTGAAGCAAACAGCGAAGAAAAATACACTATCGTTTCCCTCATACACTATCCCCCATTCAACTCAAAACGAACTCCAAACAATTTTACAAAGTTGTTTGAAAAATATGGCGTTCAAGCCGTTGTGTATGGCCATATACACGGAAAAAACTCACGAAGTGTTGCCCTAACGGAAATCAATGGGATTAAATATTACTTAACATCTTGCGACCAAGTAAACAATCAATTAGTAGAAATTAAAGTGTGAACATTTGTTCACACTTTTTTCATATTGTGCATTAAAGGAGGTGCAATATGCATAGGAATTATTGTAATCGTTTTGATTGTGGTTATAATCATTTTGATTGTGGATATATTAATAGGCCTTACACAAATTTACGCCCATTTACTAATTTTAATCCTTGCCCAAAATTTTCTTGCCCACCAATTAATAATATGCCAAATTGCGGCTGTTTCCCACATTTAAATCAATGGAATAATTGTGGCTGCTTTCCAAATTTTAACCCTAACTTTTGCTGCCCACCAAACTGCGTAACCCCTAGAGATTTGCTATTCTTTATGGGCGGTTGTCGCTCCAGGGAACATAGAAGAGAGCCTTGCCAAAACCGAAGGATTATTAGCGGTCAAGACGAGTTCTAAATTTGTATATCTTTTAATTGGCTTATAATTATTTTTAGTGTCGCCCTCAATCTTGTTTAAGATGTAATTTGTTCGACTGGCGACACTTTTTTCACAAGAAATTATATCAGCATTTGGCAAAATTCTTTTTATATTCGCTTTTACAAAATTGTAATGAGTACAGCCCAAAACAACAGCATCATAGTTCTTATTTTTAATATTTTCTTTGAGCAAAGCATCTATTTTATTCATATCATTTGAATAATCATCAATGAATTTTGCTAGATTTTTTATAAATAACTTTTTAATTTTAATCTTTTTTGATTTTGCTAGCTTTTCATAATATTTTATCGTCTTGTTGCTTTTTAAAGTGCGCTTTGTTGCTAAAATCAATATGTTTTTTTTGCCTTTGTCCACTGCTGTTTTAATTGGGGGCTCAACAAAAACACACGGCAAGTTAGGAAATTCTTTCAAAATACTTTCCTTTGCTATCGCACTCGCCGTATTACAAGCAACAACTAAAATTTTTATTCCGCGTTTTAAAACAAGAAATCTCACGATTTCAAGCACAAAACTTACGATTTTTTTGCTTGATTTATCTCCATAAGGAGCATTTAAAGTGTCTGCAACAAAGACATAATTTTCGTTAGGCAACTGTTTTATTATCTCTTTTAAAATGCTTGCTCCACCAACTCCACTATCAATAACTCCAATAGGCAATTTCATACTTTTTATATATGATTTTTTTAAGCTTAGAGTTAATTGCTAATTAAATTTTTGATATCTTCTTTGCTAAGTTCAGGGAAAAATATATTGTTTAAGGCACTTGCAATTATTTCCCCACAATTACTAACCTGCCTATCGATATTTTTGGGCGCTAACACCAATTCTCTTAACAAATCTTTTTTGACTTTGTTTTTATATTGTATTTCATCTAAAAAACTTTCAGCATAAATCATAAAGGGAACGCCAATTACAATGCAATCGCAACCCAAAAATTTTTTGTTCATAAACTTGTTGCAACTGCCCACGCCGCTTCCTGCCGCTAAGCCTTCGTTGTTTATTTGAAACGAATGCCCCAAGCGCATAATAGAATTGCTTGCAAGCGTGTCAAAAAGCACAACCAAATCAGGCTTAAATTTTTCACAGATTGATTTTATAAGTTCAGCCGTTTCAAGCCCTGTTTTTGCTTGAACGCTTGGACAAACGCCAGCAGTTTGATATTTAAAATCAAGCCCGTTTGACATAAAAAGTCGTTTTATAATTTCACCACCAAGAGCATCGGCAGTGATTTTGTCATTCCCCAGCCCAAAATACAAAATTGATTTATATTTCTGAATGTTATAAAATTCTATCAACTCATTGTTGATTAAAAATTCAACATAACTAGCACATTTATAGCCTATAAAATCCAAATCTGGAGCATTGATTATGCTAAACTTTTTCTTTCCGCTTTGCTTTCTAGAAATTGTTATTCCAAAATCATATTTGATAGGCTCATCAAGCGGCAAATGCTGCTCATCAAACATATCTGTTCTATTCAAGATTTTGTTATAAATTGATGTTTTTTTATACATTTTTTTATTCCCTTAATTAATATGTGAAAAAAAATATAAAAAAATCAAAATTTTACTTGCAAATTGATTTAAGTTGTGTTAAAATACGCCAGTAAATATAAATGGAAGGAGATTAAAGTCGTGCCAAACATTAAATCAGCAATCAAAAGAGTTGAAGTAAATAAAAAGAAAAACGAAGAAAATAAATCTATTAAATCAAGACTTTCAACTTATATCAAAAAGTTTAAAGCAGAAGTTAAAGCAGGAGAATTAGAAAATGCAACTGCTCTTTTAAACGATGTTTTTGCTTATCTTGACAGCGCTGCAAAAGACAATGTAATTCACAAAAATTGTGCAGACAGAAAAAAAGCAGCTCTTGCAAAACTTTTAGACGATGCAAAAAAATCAGCATAATCACAGCCACTCGTAAGAGTGGTTTTTTTATGCCCTACTAACTCATATAAGTATAGTTATTTATATTAACTATATTTATTTTTTTTCTTGCAACTTGAATAAAAGTGTGCTAAAATAAACTAGCAAAATTATTTGCCAAATTTTTTGTGCAAAAATTATTTATTTAAAGGGATTACATAAAATGAATTTTAAACAACTGGACTTAGCAGGTTTTAAATCTTTTGCAGATAAAATTGAAATTAAATTTGGAGATGGCGTAACTGCCATTGTTGGACCTAACGGCTGCGGCAAAAGCAATGTTGCAGATGCTATAAGATGGGTTTTGGGTGAACAAAGTTCAAAAACTTTGCGTGGCTCTTCTATGCAAGACGTCATCTTTAATGGAACGGAAAAGCGTAAAAGTTTGTCATATTGCGAAGTTACAATGTATTTTGATAATACAGACCGTTTTTTTAATTACGATTTTGACGAAATCGCAATAACAAGAAAACTTTATCGCTCTGGCGAAAGCGAATATTTGCTCAATAAAACAGTTTGTAGGCTTAAAGATATCACTAACCTGCTCTATAACTCTGGCCTTGGAAAAGACGGATATTCAATTATTGGGCAAGACCAAGTTGGCAAAATTTTGTCGTCAAAGCCTGAAGACAGAAGAGCAATTTTTGAAGATGCTGCCGGCATTTCAAAATTTAAGTCCAGAAAAGTTGAAGCGGAAAGAAAACTTGAAAGAACGAAGGACAATCTGTTAAAAATTCAACTTGTTGTTGATGAAATTGAAAGACAACTTGGACCTCTTCAAAAGCAAGCTGAAGATGCTAAAATTTTCTTAAAATTAAAAGAAGAATTAAAACTTTTAGAAATCAACGCTTTCATTTATCAACAAGAAAATGCCAACGAAGCAAAAGAAAAAATCAATGCGAGATTGAATGCTATTGCTGAAGAATTAACTTTGAGGCAAGAAGAATTAAGAGCAACTTCAGAAAGTTATGCCAACAATATGGCAAGCATTGACGCGATTGATAAATCCGTTGAAAGATTGCACGAAAACATCTTAAATTTGACAGTTAGTTTGGAAAAACAAGCCGGCGAAACAAATGTCATTCGTGAAAGAGTAAGATATTTAACAGAACAAAATGCAAAATTGACTTTGAATGAAACAAATTTTGAAAAGTTAATTGAAGCAGTTTTGGAAGAAATTGAAAATCAAAAACAAAAAACAGAGACTTTCAAAACAAAATTAAAAGATTGCAAGAAAGAAGAAGAAGAATTATCAAATCAATATTTGATGATTATCGATGCACTTGCCCTATCCGAAGGCGAAGCTGAAAAGGGTCAAAAAGATGTCATTGATGCACTTGACAAATTGGCATATATTAAGGCAAATTCTTCAAGGCTTTCCGCTGAAAAAGAAGCATCAATAACTGCCATTGATGAAACAAATTTAAAAATTGAAAGTTTAACAAATAAGATAAACGAACAAGAAGAGCAAATTAAAGTTCAAAAAGAACAAATCAAAGTTTTAGATAATTCAAGCAAAGAAAAGAAGGAAATTCTTTTAAAAGCAAAACTTCAAATCTCCGCCCTTGAAGAAGACATTGAAACTTTGAGCAAGAAACGCAATGATGCAAGCACAAAAATTCAAGTTTATGAAAATAGAAAGCGTATTCTTGAAGAAATGCAAGCAGAACACGAAGGATATGCAGGTTCAGTTAAAAAACTTTTAAAAGAAAGTGAAAGAAATGAATCCTTTAGAAAAAATATGGTGGGAACACTCGCCTCTTTAATCACTGTTCCTGAAAAATATGAAACTGCTATTGAAACTGCCCTTGGCAATGCAATTCAAAATATTGTTACAAGAAATGAAAATGATGCAAAGGTTTTAATTGAATATTTGAAACAAAATCAATTTGGCCGCGCAACATTTTTGCCAATAACTTCAATGCGCCCAAGAATTTTGTCAGATGCAGATAAGAAGTTAATCAATGTCCCTGGCAGCCACGGAATTGCAAAAGATTTAATCAAATATGGCTCAGACATTGAAAATGTCATTTCCAATCTTCTTGGAGCAACTGTTGTTGTAGACAACTTAGATGTCGCAATCAAACTTGCACAAAACACCAAATTTACATACAAAATTGTTACGCTTGACGGCGATATCATCAATCCACAAGGTTCAATGACTGGCGGCAGTAAAAAATCTGAAGCAGTCAACTTGATTAGCCGTGATAGGGAAATCAAAACTCTTGCAGAACAAATTGAAAAGTTCAAAGAAGAAATCGCAATGTCAGCAGATACTTTTGCAGATATGAAAGCAAAATTATCTGACAGTCAAAATAAATATGACTTTTTGGCTTCGCAAGACAAAAAAGTTGATGTTGAACTTGCGCAAGAAAACGAAAAGTTATCTTCACTTGAAAACTTGCTTGCAGAAAACAAAACTGAACTTGAAAATTTGAAATCCAATAAAGTTAAGTTGGAAAATAAAATTGATGTTATTGTAAAAGAACTCGCAAGTGAAATTGAACTTGAAAATGCCCTTTCAAAAGGCAAAACAAATGCAAATGAACTTGCCGAAAAGCGCAGCGAGCGTTTTGCAGAATTGAAAGAAAAGCGTGAAAAATACAATAATGAAGTAACGGCAAAACGCGTTGAAATTGCCAGCCTTGAAAAGGAAGTTTTGGCTTCTGAACAAGAAGTTGAAAGGCTTGAAAAGCAACAAGGCGAATTAAAATATAACTTAGAGCTTGCCCGCGATGAAAGAGCAAACAATGAAAAAAATATAGAAGATGCAAATCAATTAATTGCAGAAATGCTTGAAGAAAACACAAGTGTTGAAAGCAAAAACAAATTGGCAGCATTCAAAGAAGAACAAGCAAATCTTGAAAATAATAAGCAAAAATTGCAACAATCTTTAAAGGAATTGGACGAAAAAAGAACTTACTTGATTGAAGAAACTAACAAGATTTCAGAAAAGAAAGTTATGGAAGAAATGAAAGTAAGCAAGGTCGATTCGGATATTGATTTGATGCGTGAAAGAATTGCTGAAGAATATGAATTAACTTATGAAACTTGTCAAAACTATAAACAAGCAGACTTTAATTTAACAAAAGGCTTACAAGAAATTTCAAAAATCAAACGCGAAATTGCAAAATTGGGCTATATTAACGTTTCAGCGATTGAAAGTTCTGGCGTTTTAAATGAAAGATATCAAGCATTAAAAGCGCAAGCAGATGACTTGACAAAAGCTCAAAATGAACTCGTTGAAATCATTGACGAAGTATCAGTTGAAATGAAAAACAAGTTCATTGAACAATTCAATAGAATTAATGAAAACTTTGGTCAAACTTTCCGCGAATTGTTTGGTGGCGGCAGCGCAAAACTTGAACTTATTGGCTCAGACAATGTTCTTGAAGCAGGCGTTGAAATTTTTGCAGAGCCTCCTGGCAAGAAACTTCAAAGCAACACCCTACTTTCAGGTGGCGAAAAGGCATTGACCGCTATTGCAATTTTGTTTGCAATCTTAAAGCTAAAACCTATGCCATTCTGTTTGCTAGACGAAATTGAAGCTCCTCTTGATGAAGCAAATGTTGTGAGATTCGCTCAATATTTAAAACGCTTCTCAAAAGAAACTCAATTCATTGTTATCACCCACAAGAAACCAACTATGGAACTTGCCGATGCTTTATATGGCGTTACTATGGAAGAAAAAGGCGTTTCAAAGACTGTTTCAGTTAAATTGAGTGAAGCAATCAAATCTGCTGAGGAGGAAAATTAATTATGGGATTTTTCAAAAAAATTGCAGATGCTCTTAAAAAAACAAGAGAATCTATAAGAAGAAAAATGGACAGCTTGCTCTCTGGCGGCGAATTGAATGATGATTTCTACGATGAAATGGAAGATGTCTTAATTTCTGCCGATGTTGGCGTTAACGCAAGCGTTGAAATTGTTCAGGAACTTAGAGAATATGCTAGAAAAAACAAAATCCGCAATTCCGACGATGTGAGAGCGGCACTTAAAGAAGTCCTTTCCAATATGATAGGCGCAGTTGAACAAGAAAAAAATGCAGGAAGTTTTGAATATCCTTGCATTATCACAGTTATTGGCGTAAATGGCGTTGGCAAAACAACAAGCATTGGCAAAATGGCTTATCATTTTAAAAAGATTGGCAAAGACGTATGTTTAGTTGCGGGCGACACTTTCCGCGCAGCAGCTGCAGACCAATTAACAGAATGGGCTAAACGCGCTAAAGTTAGAATTGTAAAGCATACTGAAGGCGCAGATGCCGCAGCGGTTGTTTATGATGGAATTGCAAGCGCAAAAGCGAAAAAAACAGATGTTTTGATAATTGACACCGCTGGCAGATTGCACACAAAAGACAATTTGATGAACGAACTTGGCAAAATGGATAGAGTGATAACTCGTGAATATCCTGAAGCAAAAAGATATAACTTGATGGTCATAGACGCAACAACAGGTCAAAATGCCATCAGTCAAATCAGCGAATTTGATAAACAAGTCAAGTTAGACGGCATTATCTTAACAAAACTTGATGGCACAGCCAAAGGCGGAATAATCATATCAATTATGAGAAATTTCAAACTTCCAGTTTATTTTGTTGGAGTTGGCGAAGGAATTGACGATTTGGAACCTTTCTCCGCAAAAGATTTCGCAGATAATATAATTTAAAAAAATCTCTCGATTGAGAGATTTTTTTAATTCATATTCAATATAACAATGATGATAGGTCTACGCTTTGAACGCTTGAAAATGAAGTTTGAAAGCGCTTTCTTAACTATATTTCTTATTTCATTAGGGTCAAAAGATTGCAAATCTTGCTCTCTTAAAACTTGAACCATAGTTGCTTTTGCATCGGCATTGAACGCTTCTGCTTCTTTATCATAAACAACTCCGCGAGTTATTATGATAGGCTCATATTTTTCATTTGCAAGTTCTGACATATTGAGAACTGCAACACAGAATCCTTCTTCAGAAAGTTGTTTCCTTTCCTTCAAAACATTGCTGCCCAAATCGCCTAATCCAGAACCATCAACAAGCCTTATTCCAGCAGTTACAAATCCAGATTGACGAATATAATTTTCTGTCATTTCAACTTGCATTCCCATATCTGGAATAATTATATCTCTAGCATTCATTCCCATTTCTATTGAAAGTTCTTTATGACGTTTTAAATGCCTATATTCGCCGTGAACAGGAATAAAGAATTTAGGGTTTGTAAGTGCGTGCATCGTTTTTAATTCTTCTTGGCAAGCGTGACCTGATGCGTGAACTTCAGCAAGTTCATCATATATAACATTTGCACCGGACTTGAATAATGTGTTGATAACATTATAAACGCTCTTTTCATTGCCAGGAATTGGAGAAGATGAAAATATAATTGTGTCCCCTTCGCCTATTTTTATTTTAGGAAATTCACCATAAGCCATTCTAGTAAGTGCTGACATTGGCTCGCCTTGACTTCCAGTTGTTATAATTAACAATTCGTTATCTGCATACTTATCTATTTTATCAATATCAATGATATTACTTTTATCAAAAGTCAACTCGCCAATTTTCATCGCAGCATCTGATACATTTATCATACTTCTGCCAGAAAATGCAACCTTCCTTTTAAACTTTTCTGCAAGCCACAAAAGTTGTTGCATTCTATGAATATTTGATGCAAAAGTGGCAACAAAAAGCCTATCTTCCTTATGCTTTTCAAATATATCTTCCAAAGTTTTTCCAACATTGCGTTCGCTCATTGAATAGCCTTTTCTGCAAACGTTTGTGCTTTCACATAGAAGCAAATTAACACCTTTTTTGCCAAGTTCTCCAAGCCTTGTTAAATCGGTCATAACACCATCAATAGGAGCAAAATCTATTTTGAAATCGCCTGTGTGAACGATATTGCCACAAGGAGTGTTGATGCTCAAAGCGAGTGCTCCAGCAATCGAATGGCTAACTTTGATAAATTCAACTTGGAAAGAGCCAATTTTTAGCAAATTTTTTGGTTTGACAGTAACAAGTTTTGCATCGATTTTAGGATATTCTTTCAACTTGTTTTCAACAAGAGCCAAAGTCATTGCTGAGCCATAAACTGGAACTTTTAATTCGTTTAAAACAAATGGCAATGCTCCAATATGGTCTTCGTGGCCATGGGTCAATAAAATCCCTTTTAATTTGCTCTTATTTGCAATTAAGTAAGAAATATCTGGAACAATAAGGTCTACTCCTGGGAAATCTCCTGTTGGGAAAGCAAGTCCGCAATCTATAACAATCATTTCATTGTCATATTCTATTGCGGTCATATTTTTGCCAATTTCGCCAACGCCACCCAAGAAAGTAATCTTAACAGATTTTCCATTTTTTGTTGGGACAATCAGTTGATTGTTATCCAAATTTTTCTTTACTGCTTTTGGCTTATGAGCTTTTTGTTCGTTAGCCACCTTTTCTTGTGCTTTTTTAGGCATTTGTTTCTTTTTTTGCATTTCTGCTGCTTTTTGCTTTTTTAAAGCCATTTTTTGTTTAATTTCTTCGTTTAAATCTTCCATATCTAGTCCTTTTAATAAAAATATATCAATTAAAATTAAAAGCAGCCTCGCTTTTAATATAATTATCATAAGTAAATTGAGAACAAAGTCCTCTTATATATAAAATCTAAAAATTAGATTATATTTTTTGTTTTTCTAAAACTATCGCTTTCTTCAAGTTTTTTTGGAGTAACAATAGTGTCTAAATCGACATAATATCTCATTCCTTGGCTTTCATAGAACATAACCATCTCAAAGATGTTTAAAATCAAGTTTGACAAAGGTCCGATTATAAATATAGCTGGCAAGCCAAAAATATAATTTAATCCAAACAAAATCAACATAATGATTAAAGCGTTGGACAAAATTTTCCAAAATCTTCTAAATACGGCTTTAAAGCCTCTGCTCAAGCCAACAAATATGTTGCAATCATAAACTACGATCGCTGGTATCCAGCCACTGAATAGCGTTCTTTTAAACGCGAAAAATACGCAAATTGAAATGATAAGCAAGAAAGGCAAGATGTAAATTATTGCGCCGCCCAAAGTTGCCAAACTCAAAATCTGCATAACGATAAATACAATCAATGCACTGAAAGGCAACATAATAAGGCATTTAAAAAGTTGCAATAATGCTGATTTGCCCAATTTCCTTACAAAGCTATGTGCATAGCCATATTTTGTTAAACTGGACATATATCCAAACAATGTTTCTTGAATTGGCAAATCTGCAAGACCATATAAAAATGGAATCAAATAGAAAACTATAAATGAAATATAAATTGCAAGCCATACATTTGTTGTAAATAATGTTAAAATTCCATTAAAAAGCGCAGAGAGCCCAACATACAGTTCAGAAAGAGTTGCTGGCAAATTGGACGCAATATTTATTGACATAATACTATCAAACAACTTTGTCATTGCGCCATCTGCGTTAAGATATTCACCAAGCAAGCCCCAAACTGGATATAAAAGCCCAACAAAAAGTGCAGTAACTAAAATATAATATACCATTGTCTTCCAAATGGTACTGAAATTAGCAAAGAGCAATTTCATAGAATTTTTAAACATCATAATTTATAACCTAATATTTAAAGTTCTGAAAAGAACTGAATAACAATTTAATTAACAATATTAATTATATATAAGCAAAGAAAAAAATCAAGTGTTTTTTTGATTTTTTAACTTATTTTTTAGAATTTCTTGTAAAAATACTCAATATTTTGCCAACTGTTAAAATAACTTTTGTGGAATTATCTATAGCAAATTTTTTCATCATTGCCTTGCCAAAGATGGTTAAACCAGCAATAACAGCACTCACTGATGCAGCAATCAATATACCTATTGAATTTGACATACTTTCCAAGATCAATTTGCCAGCGATAACCGAACCAGCAGCACCTGAAATAATGCCGCAGATATCGCCAACAACATCGTTGCAGATGCTAGAAACCTTTTCAGCGTGTTTAACAAGCGCTCTGCCCTCTTTTGCACCTCTAACCTTTCTAGAGCACATAGCATTGAATGGCTCGATAGAACAAGAAGCCGCCGCCACGCCAATCATATCAGACACAACACCCAAAATCCAAAGAATTAAAATAATTACGACTGACAAAATAATGCCAGCATTTTCAAGTGCGAACTCACTAGCAACTGAAATTGCCAATGATAAAAATAAAGTAATCACCAAAATTTTTACAGGCCAAGCCCAGCGTGATTGCTTTTTCTTTTTTGCTGCTTTATTTGCGACTTGTTTAATATCGCTTGATTTAACATCAGAATTAGAATCTGTTTTTTTCTTATTTTCTAAACTATCTTCTTTATCTTTATTATCCATTTCTTTAATTATATATTATGTTTTTTATTATTGAATTATGTAAATTAACATAAACATCAAAATTGACTAATTCGCCATATCTTTGCAGATTAAGTAGTTGCTATCTTTTAAAGATTTTACTTAATCTGCTTTGGCGAGAAGGCGACAAAATGAGTAAACCTTGCAGCATAGGTTCGGTTGGATTTCCCGCTATGTCCACTTGCCGTCACCGCACAAGCAGTTTCCTTTTAAGGACAAGACTTCACCGAATCGCCACTTAGACCACACTATAATCCCCACCTTGCCAGCTAAAAGCAACAGTCTAGAGAATTTCTCAAACGGCCTATACCATTCTTAGCTTTTTTTGCAAAACGAATTTCAACGGAGCGTTTATGTATATAAACTTCCAATGTAAATGTTGGCCGAACATTGTACACGGTTTAAATCCGTATCCCAACCGTTTCACTCAAAGCAGGCTACAATGCACACAGCAATTTTTTTACCGCAATGCAGGTTCTCCCCAAGGAGTGCAAAAGGAACTTTTCCACCCGATTGGGTCTCCACGAAATTTGGGTCGGGTGCCATATGCCGTTATGGCGCGCCCAAAAATCTTAACTTCCAGCACCAGCCCCGGTTTGGGCAACCAAAGCCAGCACCAGAAACTTCACAGATATGCCCGTCAGCGCTTTTAACGCCTTCCAATAGTCTAATAACCGACTAGAATACTGCGCCTTCGTTATATAATATAACATATCACAAAAAAAATGTCAAATATTAAAAAAGGTATTGACATTTTTATGAAGGTATTGTATAATGTCCATAGTTAAGGAGAAAATTATGGAAATTAATGAAAACTCAAAAAAAGAATTAGTAGAAAACTTAAATATTCATATTGAAACAGAAGAAAAAGTTCGTGATGCATTGGTTTCAGCTGGTCTTGTATTCACTTCAATAGGTGCAGGAATCTTAGTAACAACTTTTCAAGTTCCAGTTTTAGGACCTATCGCAGGAACAGCAATTTCAACTGCTGCATTAGCATTTGCTGCTGGTTCATTTGTTGCTGCTATCAAAAGCCAAGTTAAATTCAAAAGATTAAAAAATGTTAAAAAATGGCTTGAAGAAAACGATTATTCAAAGATTATGAAAAATTACAGCAAATCAAAAGATAAAGTTATTGTTTCAACAAGAAACAAAGTTATGGTTTCTATGTATGACGCTTTTGTTGAAGAAGGCAAGTTGCCAGCAAGGAAAAAAAGCAATCCACAGTTGCAACCAGAAATGTAATTTTTAGAACCTGTTAGCAGGTTCTTTTTTTTGATTAAAATTGCCTATTGACAAATTATGATTTCAATGATATTTTGTATTTGGAGATAAAATATGATTGAAAATAATGAAAATTTTGAAAATCAATTAACTAACGAAGAATTAATTGAAATAGCACAAACTGCAATCAAAAATCAGAAGATAAGTATTGCAATAAGCACACCCACTGCTCTTGTCAGTGCTGCCCTTGCAATCTCTGGATTTGTTATGGGAAATTATCAAATTGGTGGGCTAAATTCAGTGTTTTTCGCATTAAATACAGGCATAACTATTTCAAGTGCAAATAAAATAAAAGAATTGAAAAATTTAATTAAATCATTGAAAGAAACTGAGGGCGATAAATTGTTTGGAAACAACGAAGCAGAAATGCAAGATAAAGACATATTCCCAGATATCTATTCAGATAAAAAGGAACAATCCATATAAATGGCAGATAACTGCCATTTTTTTATTTCCTTCGTTTGTCCAAATCGATTTTTTGACTGATTATTGTTGACATCACGCAAGATATTTGACCAATCAAAGTTCGCAATAAAAATAAATCATCTAGTTCCTTTCCCCTAGAGATATCTATTGCTATTTGAGTGGCAAAAAGCGCCAATTTATCTGGTGGCATATCTTTAAGCATATATATATTTATGTGTAAAATATTTTTATGGTTAATTTGAATAAACCTATTGATTTTAAAAAATTTATATGATATAATGCAATGAAATTATGGGGGTGATTATGATTAAAAATTTAGAAGAATTAGAAAATTGGTCAAAATTTTCAAAATCCACTCAAACAAATTTAGAAACAGCAAAATTATCTAACCTTGATTCTATTGGATTTCTTATGACAAAAAAATATAATCCTAACGAGGTTATTTCTTTTATGCAATCACTTGCAGACCCAAAATATGTTGGAGATATCTACACAAAAGATATTTGGAATTTAAGGACAAATCAAAGAGTAAGAGGTTTGGTTGCTCAAATTGAACCATATATGGACAATAAATATTCCTCACACGCTATGATTTCTCTTCCAACAAGTTTTAACGGAATTCAATTTCCTCTTTCAACAAACTTGACAAATAAAACTATATATGTTGGCAAAGAAACAACTTGTCCAAGGTTTGAAAAACTTGTAAAGTTATTTTCAGAAAAGTTAAACGCAACAATAAACTTTAAATTTGTGTCAACAAATAACAAATATTATGTAAAAAATGCAAATTCTTATGATGTATTCAATCAATTAAATGTAAATTCAAACTATTCATTAAATGAAAATGACAAAATTGTTGTCATTGCAAGCATTATGGCAAGCAATATGTTTGATGAATATAAATCAACAATGCCAGCAGAATATGCTTCGCTATTAAGCAAATTCAATCAACAAGAAGTTGAAAAAATTGAAAATGTTGTAAACGATGTTCTAACACTTGCAATTATGAGGGCAACAGACCTTGGAAATCCTGAAATTTCTTATAAAATTGACGAAGCATTAAAACTTCAAACATCAAACGATTTAGCCCTAGTTGCAACTTATGGCAACAATGTAACTAAATATATCGCATCAATGGTTGAACAAGTTTCAAATAATATTGCAAAGAAATTGGATTATACAGTTGATAGAATAGTAAGCAATATGGAAGATATGGGCTTCAAATATGCTAAGCGCCCAAGAAACACTTTGCAAGCATTGTTTAACGCTTCCAATTTGGAAAAATCTTATGGCATAGAACTTACAACTTATTCAAAGCCAAAAAGAGTTATGCACGCTTTAAGTGGCGCAGCTTTACTTGCAGGCATCACAAATCTTAAACAAGAACTTCCAGGAATAGTTGATGCTTTCATTCTTACTGAAAAAGAAAAAATGCAAGTTGTAGGAACAAAAAACGCAGTTGTTTCACCTACTCAAAGTTTGATTTTTATCTTAAAAAATAAAAATAAAATGAACTTGTTTGCACCTGTTCTTTTAGGATATGAAAATGCAAAAACAAACACGATTAACAAAGTTATTGACAGGTTTGTTGAACAACGCGAAGAGGATTTTGGAAAATCATATAAAAAACGCTTAAATGATGTTTTAAATGAAGAATATCCAAACGAAACAAACAAAAAATCTCGTTCTTCAACTATCGTCAAAAAAGTTATCAATGAAGAAATCAAAAAGGCAAATAAAGCCGACAAAGAAGCAAAAAAAGCAAACAAAACTGCAGATGCAGAAAAATAATTTAAACAAGATGGCAACATCTTGTTTTTTTGTTTATTTCTTATTAACAAAGATAATAATCAATATGTGAGAGCAATTTTGCATGTTGATTTGAATAATTTTTATGCGTCTGTGGAATGTATGTTGAATCCTGATTTGCAAGGCAAAAATGTTGCTGTTTGCGGCGCGCCTGAAGATAGACACGGAATAATTTTAGCAAAAAGCAAAGAAGCAAAAAAATTGGGTGTAAAAACTGGAATGACGATTTGGGAAGCAAAAAACTTAGCACCAGACCTTATTACAATCACAGCCAATTTTCCTTTATATTTAAAATATTCTAAAATTGTAAGAAAGATATTTGAAAACTATACTGATTTTATCGAGCCTTTTGGAATTGACGAAAGTTGGCTTGATGTAACTGAAAGCGTCAATTTATTTGGCACGCCAAAGCAAATTGCAGAAAAAATAAAAGATGAAATTTTCCAAAAGACCAAACTCACCGTTTCAATAGGCGTGAGCTATAATAAAATATTCGCCAAACTTGGCTCAGATATTGCTGATAATGATGAGATTGTTGAAATAACTGAAGATAATTACAAGCAAATTGTTTGGCCATTGCCGTGTGAAAATTTGCTTTATGTTGGCAAACGAACAAAGAAAAAGTTTAATCATCTCAACATTTTCACTATAGGCGATTTGGCAAATTATGACAAAAATTTGCTAATTAAAAAACTAGGCAAATGGGGCGAATATTTACACGATTTTGCAAACGGCAAGGATTTGTCCCCTGTTAGAAATATTGCAAGCAGTGTTCCAATAAAATCAATCGGAAATAGTATGACAAACTATAAGGACATTTCAACGCCAAGCGAACTAAAAGTCGTTTTAACATTATTATCTGAAAGCGTGGTGTCAAGATTGAGAGATTTGGGCATAAAAGGTTTTTCAGTGGTCCACGCTTATATAACAAAAACAGATTTGAGTTCAGATGGCTGGCAAAAAAAATTGGATAGTTATATTTTATCATCAACAAAATTAACGACTTACGCTTATGATTTAATACTTAACAACTTCAACTTTGATATTAATTTGCGTGGAGCAGGCGTTTCTGTCAGCGGGCTAAAATGGGACAATAAAGTTCAAGAAAAAATGATGGAGGACAAAAAGCTTTTAAAATTAGAAGAATTTGAAAGTTGTGTAAACAAAATTCAAAAGAAATATGGAAATTCCAAAATCAAAAAGGCGTGGATTTTGACTGACAAACGATTAAACAATTTGGACATCAAAGAAGAACACGTCATTCACCCTGAAAACTTTTTTAGAAAATGAAAAAACACGATAAATCGTGTTTTTTACATTAACAAATTGCCATTTTGCGTTTCAATTACTTTTAATATGTTCTCTTCTTCACCTGTTAAAGCATTGATAAAGATATAATAAGTTGAGCCTTGATATTTGCACTTAAATTCATAAGTTAAGATTTCGCCCTTATATTCTATTGGACTTAAAGCTAGTTTTACGCTTTCTATCGTGTATTTGCTATCAATTTTGCTTTGCGCTGTTGATTGTGAAATTGTTGCATTTTCAATATTTCTTTCTATATGATTTGTGTAATAAGCACAAGCTTCATATCCAACAATTTGACCTTTATCTAAATCAACTTTCACCTTTATCAAATCTGGATAAATAATAACATTGTTAATAACTGGCGCTAAATTGAGATATACATCTGTTTGAATTTTATCCGTCCAAACGCATTTCATATTTTCAATTCCAAGTTTTTTTGCAAAGTTTTCAGCAATTTCAATGGCTTTTCCGTGGCTTATGTTTTCTGTTTTCTTGTCATTCATTGAACTTATTGTAAGCAATTTTCCGCCTTGTTTTGTTATTTGAACATACAATTTTATATCATTTTCTGTTACATTAAAATCATAAGTTTGAAATTTGCCATTCGTTTCATTTGAATATTCAACTTTTGCATTTTCAAAGATTTCATTTGCTATTTTTTCTGCTTCTTGTTTTGAAATTTCTGCAAAGTTAAGCCCTTTAATTTCCTTATTGCAAGTTGAGTCGGAGAATGGACCGTCATAAATCATTGTTGGATAATCTTGGTCGTTATTTTTAATTTTTTGCATATTTTGAGTGAATTTGTTGTAATCTTCCTTGCCTGGATTTGCATTTTCTGAAATATTATAACCTTGATTGATTTTGTTAGATATTTTATTTAATTGAACTTTAATTCCATAGATTGAATTGTATAACTCTCTCAATTTTGCCTTTTCTTCAGCGGTCAATTTCGTTCCATTTTTTGTATTTTTGGCAAGTGTTGATGTATACCCGCCTAACTGATTGATAAACTTTGTTGTTTCTGGTATTCCGTTCATCGAAATTGGTAAATAACTTAATTGATTTTCAGCATTGGTTAAATTGTCGTTTATTTCAAGCAATAGTTGATTTGAGTAATTGGAGTCAGTTGAAGCTAAAAGTTTGCTCATCTTTGTTTCAGTGTTATTGACGCTTTCAACTAAATCATAAAATGTTCTTTGATATACATTTTCCAAATTGATTGAAGTTCTTTCTAGTTGTGTCATATCTATTGCATATAAAATAGAAAATGTTATTGCCAAAATTCCAAATACGATTGTAAATACGATTAGGGTTATAACGGATTTTTTAGAAAGGTTTGTTTTTTCTTCGTTCACTTTTTCCATTTTGACCTCCTATATTGCAAAAACGTGTTTGCCAATTTGTGTTACAACTTTACGCGAGAAAATCCATTCACTTGTTGCTGTGGCTGGGTTGTAATAATAGATGCAACCATAAGTTGGGTCCCAACCATTCATAGCATCTTGAGCGGCTTGATAACATTCTGCATCAGGCTCTAGTGTTATTTGCCCGTCATAAACTGCAGTGAACGCCCATGGCTGATAAACTACGCCATAAATTGTGTTTGGAAAATTTGGGTCTTCAACTCTGTTAAGAATAACCGCTCCAACTGCAACTTTTCCAACATAAGGCTCGCCGCGAGCTTCTGCATAAATACATTTTGCAATTAAATATAAATCGTTGCTGGATTGGCTGCCCAAATTTATTCCTAAATAATCTGCCGTTGTGGAATCAACTTCGCCTGTTTGTGCTAAGCCATAATCCGCTTGAAATTTTCTAACTGCTTCACGCGTTATGCTTCCATAATAGCCTGTTACTTCAGCATTGAAATAACCCAAATCTTTTAAGCGTTGTTGAATTGCTATAGTTTCCTCTTGCGTTGTTGTCATTTCACTAACATTGCGATTTTCTTTTACGATTAAAAATACATAAAGAAACGAAGTCGTAATTAAAACGAAAATCAAGCCTATTAGCAAAAAGAGCCTTATTTTTTTGTTTTTTTCCATATTTTTCTCCAATTTTTTTAAATTTGTTGAAATTATTATTTTTAATTAATGAAAATTTATTCCTATTTGCCTTCAGATTCAATTTGCAATATAATTTTTATGCCTTTTAAATATTCATCTCTATTTTCAAGCGATTGCAAATACTTCTCAAATTCTTTGTTGTGCTTTGCGTGAAATAATGAATAAAAGTTAAAAGCATCTGCGTTCAAATCTTGCAATTTTTGATATACAGGATAAAAGTCGCTTTTCAGTTTGTCTGAAATTGCTTTCTTCATAGTGTCGTTTATATATAAGTTGTTAGGAGAAAAGATTGTTTGCGTTTGATTATCTTGCAACGCTTCATAAATCGTTAATAATAAATTAGTTTTAACAAGCACGGTTGGTGTTTCCCCATCAAAATAAGTTTGATAAGTTAAATATTTATTTATAACATTAAAAATAATTCGTGCGTTTTGGAAATTTTCATCAGTATAATTTTCCAGTTCAATTTTTGGCCATTGATTTTGGTCATTTATAACATTGAGTTTTTCAACTTCTTCTCTACTTAAATCGCCAACTTTTTTGCCATTGTGAATTATTGCAACGCTGCCATCATTTTCAAGATATTTTTTTTGCTTTTCGCCGCCTTGAGATTGCCCTTGCGAGCCTTCACTTGAGCCATCACTATTTGAACTTGCTGACGATTGTGAGCCCTCTGTCAAATCTTCCCCTTCGTCAGATGAAACTTTTAAAAGGTCAATCAACGCCGTTTTTGAAGGCCCATAAGCTGAGATTAAAACATTTTCAATATTGCTTTCTTTTCCAACTATATATTTATTGTTATGTTCAACAATAGTGCTTTCTTGATTTGCTGATTTGCCGTGAGTTTTTAAAGTGTCTTGCAAAAATTGTTTTGCATTGATGTTTGTTACAAAAACATTGATGGATTTGTTAACTGTATATGCCCTAATAAAATGGTTCATATATTCAACAAGATTATCTTCCGCCACATCGTTGCTTATGGCTATGTTGTTTGTATGAGCAAGAACTAATTGCTTGCCAGTGTAATCTGACGCCAAATCTAGCGCTAACGCAAGAGATTTACCTTTTGCTGACACTAAGTTATAACTTTCTGTATAAGCTTGACTTGTTGATGGCTGATAATACACTATTGTAACTTCTATTTCATCTCCGACCTTATCAATGCCGATTGTTCTAGCAATCAATTTTATTTGTGATTGTGGCTGCATAACAAACATCATTGGAACAAAAACAATCACGATGATTATAAATATGATTAAAATTGGGCGTTCAAATAAGAATTTAACAACTTTTTTCACGTTTTTTGCCCTCCTAATTTAATTTTTTTACTGAGAGGAACGCTGTCGTTTAATTGTTTTGTTTGGCTAACCCATTTTAGATTTTCATCAATTAACTTAACCGCCCAAGTATTTTTGTTTTGCTTTTCTTTCACCTTTTTAAAAGAAATTGCAAAACAAATCAATGGGATAATATAGGCGCAAGCAACAGTCACCCAATTAAAGTAATTTTCCGAAACATAAATTATTGTGTCATAACTGTGAAATTCAAATAAAATCAACGGAATTGCGATTATATTTGACGCTAAAAGAAACCATCGCGAGTCTATTCGTTTATGCTTAAATTTGATGGTGTCGTTGAGCGAATTGACCATACAAAACAGGAACAACCCACCGTGAATAACATATAACGCTAACATCAAAGTGATTGGAAGCAAATCCAAATTTTCTATAACGGAAGATAGTGGCACAAACTCAACAACATCTGTTATTGCCGATTGATGTAAAAAGCCTGTATATCTAAAACCTATAAAGAAAGTCAACATAAATGCCAGCAACAAAAATATAGATATTGACATATAAAGTGCCAATCTTTTTTTGAATTTTTTGTCAATTTGGACCTTTCCCATAAATGGCAAAATGAAAAGATAATCCCCTGTGCAAAATGCAGTTTTCCAAGATGCCTGAAAGATATCGCCCGCCCCTCGTTCAAATAGTGGGAAAAAACCATTGTTTGGAATTGTAAAAATTCCTAAAATTATACAAGCAATAAACAAAAAAATTAAAATCAAATAGAAAAATTCGCTTGTCCTTGCGTAGGCATTTATTTTAAACAAAAACAATGCGTTTATGGTTATAAATAGAATTGATAGAAAAAGTAGATATTCCGCATCTTGAAATATCGCTTCACGAGCAAAGAAATAGCCAACGTTAGATAAATAAATCAACTTTATTAAAAAGAATATAAAAAGCAACAAATAAATAATTTTTGCAGCAAATGTACCAATTCGCTTTTCCAAAAATTGCGAAAACGACTCATCTTTATGTTTAATAAAAACTGGCATAATCAAGAAAAATGAAATCAAATCTGCCAAAATTAGAATTAAAAAAGCCCAAAAACCATCTTTGTCTGCAAAATTAAACAATAAAGAAGGAAGATATGTCAACTTAAAAGTAAAAATGGACATTGCAACCATTATTGCAAATTGTCTGCTTGTAATTTCTTGTTTCATTTTTTCATCCTCACTTTATTTTTATTGTGAATGGAAACAGGACGATATGTCATATCTGTAATTGGCGATTTATAGATTGCATCTTGCAAATCATTTTTGATAAATGGTGAGAATGGTGATAGATATGGGCTTCCAAAATTGTAAAAACTGTTTAGATAGCCTATAATCAACATAAAGCCCGCTATTATGCCAAATAGCCCAAGTCCTCCGCCAAGAATGATAAAAACACCACGAACCAAATTTAATTGGTCTGCCTGGTCTGGGACTGTATGAATACAAATCATAGATAGAGCAACAATCAAAACCCCAGGTGGAGAAATCAAGCCTGCTTTAACGCCAGTATCGCCTAAAATTAATGCTCCAACAATACTTGTTGCCAAGCCCAGATACCTAGGAAGTCTTAAACTGACTTCATAAAGCAACTGGAACAAAGAGAGTATGAAAACAATCTCTAAAAATGGAGTTAATGGCACATTTTGAGTGGCATTTCCAATGGTTACTAGAAATTTAAACGGCACTAAATTGTAGTGATAAAATCTTAAAGACAAATAGAAGCCAGGAACAATTATTGAAATAAAAATACCAAACATTCTAATTAATCTAATAAATGTGGCATATTGATAACTTGAATAATAATCGTTGCTTGATTGCAAATCTTCAATATACATATAAGGCAAAGTCAAAACTATTGGCGAATTATCAACGACAACAGCAACACGCCCTTCCAACAATTTTGCCGATACAATGTCAGGCTTTTCGCTTGAGCCAACTTGCCTAAAAATGGAATGCTTTTTTTCTTCCAAAAATTTTAAAATATAATAAGAGTCAATTATTCCATCAATCTTTATCTTTGCAATTCTATTTTTTATGCTTCTAACTATGCTTTTATTTGTTATTCCTTTTATGTAAACAACGGCAACTCTCGTTTGAGAAAATTTACCGACTTTCAATTCTTCATAGGTGAAATTTTCCGAAGCAAAGCGTCTTCTAAGCAATGTGATATTTGTTTTTATATCTTCAACAAAGCCTTCCCTAGGCCCTTTTATAACCGCAGATGTAGGAGGTTCGGAAGGCAATCTGACAGGATATTTTTCAATATCAATAGATAAGCAATTCTTTTCACCATCAACGAACAACAAAACTTTGTTTCTGACTAAAGCGTCTTTCATACTGTTCAAATCTTTTTGTTCTTCAATATCCGCTGAAACTAGCAGCTCCTTTTTGAGCATATCAAGCGTCAAAACAATCTTTTTGTTTTTCATCTGTTCCAACTCAGTGCTAAATTCAATGAGCGGTTTTAAAATTCCTGAAATTAATAAATTTTCATCAATCATACTTTTAAAAAATATTAAAGTGATGTTTTGTTCACAACATTTAATATTTTTTTGAATGATGTCTGGATTTTCGCCTAGCAGTCCCATCAACTTCTTGACGCTGTTGTTTTTCATAAAATTATTATCTTAAAAAAACAATTTTATATTCATAAAAATCATTCAACAGTTACAGATTTTGCTAAATTTCTTGGCTTGTCAGGGTCATAACCTTTGTTTAATGACATATAATAAGCGAAAATTTGCATTGGAATTACTGCAAGAATTGGTGAAATAAATTCATCATCGCCTAATAATTGAATAAAGCTATCCGCTTGAGATGTCAAATCAAATTGACTTATTAAAAGTATTTTTGCTCCGCGCGCTTTGGCTTCGTGAACTGCGTTTAAAGTTTTTTCTAAAATTTTCTTTTGCGTAATTATGCCAATCAAAAGTGAATTTTCGTCAAGAAGTGAAAGCGTGCCGTGTTTCAACTCACCTGCAGCATAGCCTTCTGCGTGAACATAGGCAATTTCTTTTAACTTTAATGCACCTTCCAAAGACAATGTTGAATCCACATCGCGGCCGATGAAGAAAAATTTTTGTTTTTGGAAAAATGTTTTATATAAGTTGATATTATCGTCTTTCTTTATTTCCTCTTCAATTAAATTTTTTATACATTTGAACTTGTTTAATAGATTTTTTGCAAACACGCTAGTTCCATCAAGATAGATTTGAACTTTAGTTACAAGAGCAAGCATTGCAGTTACTTGGCTATTAAAGCTCTTTGTTGCCGCAACGCCAATTTCAGTCCCCGCTTCAGTGTATAACTTGAAATCAGCAATTTCAGTTATCGAACTATTTTTAACATTTGTTAAAACGATTGTTTTGAGATTGTTTTCCTTTGCCAATTTTAGTCCAGCAATAGTGTCTGCAGTTTCTCCACTTTGGCTTATTCCAAAAACGATTTCATTTTTGCTAAAAATTTGTTTGTTATATCTAAACTCGCTTGCAAGTTGAACTTCTACTTTTTTGTTTAAAATATTTGTTAAATAAAATTTTCCAATTAGCCCAGCGTGATAAGCCGTTCCGCAACCGATAATTGTTATCTTGTCACAATTTATAATTGCATCTAAAAGTTCACTGTTTTCAAGATTTATGATTGAATTGAAAGTTCTTTCAACAGATGCAGGAATTTCATAAATTTCTTTTAACATATAATGCTTGAAGTTTTGCTTCGAGGCGTTTAGATTTTCCAAATTAAGGTTTAAATTTTGCTTTAAAATCGTGTTTAAATTTTTATCAAAAAATTTAATTTCTTTTTTATTAATTATCGCAAATTCATCATCATTTAAATTATAAAAATTAATTTTATTATTTATTTTATTTTTATTAAAAATTGTATTTATTGCGGAAATATCGCTAGAAATTAAATTAAATTTATTTGATTTTCCCACCATTAAAGGACTGGATTTTTTAAACACAAAAATATTATCTAAAATATCATCACAAATTATTGCGCAAGCCCACGCACCCCGCATATTTAGGGCACTTTCAGCCATTGCTCGTAATAATAAATCTGTTTTTATTTTTTTCGAAATAAATGATTTTTTATTATTTTTTATATAATTTTTAATATTTTTTTGATAATTTTTATCAATTATTTTTGCAATTAATTCGCTATCTGTTTCTGAAATTAATTTATTATTAAATTCTTTTTTTAATTCTGAATAATTTTCGATTATTCCATTATGCACTAAACTAATTTTTCCGCTTTTATGTGGATGGCAATTTGTTTCTGTTGGCTTTCCGTGCGTAGCCCATCTTGTATGTGCAATCCCACAATTTGAATTTATCTCTAAGTTGATTTTATCTTTTAAATTTTTAACTTTTCCTACTTCTTTTACAATCTTAACTTTTTTATCTTCAAAGAATGCCACTCCTGCTGAATCATATCCGCGATATTCCAAAAGTTCTAGCCCATTAATTAAAATTGGCACAGTTTTGCTTGTGCCAACACAACCAAAAATTCCACACATATATGCTCCTTAGTTTATCCCCTAAACTATTCTATGCATTAAGTATGGAATTGGTTTTTATATGTTTTTTAAAAGAGATAATCAAATGTTTTTCTCTCATCTTTAATTTTAGTTTTAAAGTTATGCCCTGGATATACATCTAATTCTTCATCTAAGGTTAATAAAGTTTTTAAACTGTTTTTCATATCTTCAACTGATGAAGTTGGCAAATCGCACCTGCCGCAAGTTTGATAAAAAAGTGTATCTCCGGAAAATAGTGCTTTACTTCCATCATTATCTTCAATCAAATAACTGACGGAACAATCTGTATGCCCTGGCGTAAAGATAACATTAACTTTCAAAAATCCAAAATCTATGGTCTGATTATCTTGCAAGATTACTTGTTTAGAATTTTCCAACTTTGAATTTACAGGCCTATCGAGAGAAAATTGCTTTTCGCTTAATTTGATTTTTTGAAACGCCAATTCGTGTGAATAAACCTTTGCGTTAAATTCTTGGACAAATTCATCGATGTGTTGCGCGTGGTCCCAATGTCCGTGTGTTAAAAATATTGCTGCGACCTTTCTCCCATTGACAATCGCTTTTATATCTCTTGGCATTGCACTTGCCTCAATTAAAATTACATTGTTGTCATCTCCAACAATGTAATTATTTGTATTTAATAGACTTCCGCCAACTGTTTGAATTTTCATTTATCTACCACAACAATTTTTATATTTCTTTCCGCTTCCGCAAGGGCAAGGAGAATTTCTTCCAATTTTAGTTTCTGCCTTTGCTGTTTTTTGTTCAACAACAATTATAGGTTTTGCAACCTGCTTAGGTTCTGGCTTTTTCTCAACATTGATGTTTAAAAGGAAAAGCGCTGTTTGTTCTCTAATCTTTGAAATCATTTCATCAAACATTTCAAAGCCAATTTGTTTGTATGCAATTATTGGGTCGTGTTGTCCATAGCCTTGCAAGCCAATTTCGTTTCTTAAAACCGTCATTTGGTCGATGTGGTCCATCCATAAACTATCAACAACTCTTAAAAGAACATATCTTTCAAAGTCTGAGAAGTTTGCTCCAATGCTTTCGGCATCAGCCATTTTTTTGTTATATCTATCATAAACGGCATTAAGCACTTTTTCTGTTAAGTCTTCTGCATCTAAGTCGTGAACAAATTCTTTTGTGATTAAATCTGTTCCATATGGGAATAGCTGCTTTCTTTCAAGTGCGGCATTTAAAGCATCTAAGTCCCATTCGCTATACAATTTATCTGGATTGATTGCAGAATTGATTGCATCGCTTACAAGTTCTGGGAACATTGCTATGATTTGTTCGTGGCTGTCTACGCCATCTAAAACTTTGTTCCTTTCATCATAGATTATATGCCTTTGTTTGTTCAAAACATCGTCATATTGCAAAACGCTTTTTCTTGCAGTAAAATGCCTCATTTCGATGCGTTTTTGAGCATTTTCTATTTGATTTGACAACATTTTATATTGCATTGGCATATCGTCATCAACTTTAAAGAAGTTTGCCACTTTAAGCATTTTATCGCCACCAAAACGCTTAGCCAAATCATCTTCTAGGGAAATATAGAATATGCTTGAACCTGGGTCGCCCTGTCTTCCGCTACGGCCACGCAACTGATTGTCTATACGCCTACTTTCGTGCCTTTCCGTTCCAACAATATGCAAGCCACCAAGTTCTTTAACTTCTTCTTTTTCTTTATCTGTGATTTCTTTAAATTGTGTATAGAATTTTTGATATTCTTTTCTAGCATTTATCAAATCTTCGTTATCGCTTTCAATGAAAGAATTAGCGAAAGAAATTTGTTCTTCTGTAAAGCCTTCTTCACGAAGTTTTTTTATTGCCATAAATTCTGGATTGCCGCCAAGCAAAATATCTGTTCCACGGCCAGCCATATTCGTTGCAATAGTGACCATATTTTTTCTGCCTGCTTGTGCAACAATTTCACTTTCAAGTTCGTGATTTTTAGCATTCAAAACATTATGTTTAATGCCAGCGCGTTTCAATGCGCTTGAAAGCTCTTCAGACTTATCAATGGTTATTGTGCCAATAAGGATTGGTTGACCTGTTGAATGAATTTCTTTTATGTGCTCAACAATGGCCTTTGTTTTTGCTGGAATTGTCTTATAAATAACATCTGGAGCATCATAGCGAATGTTTGGCTTATTTGAAGGAATTTGAACGACATCAAGGCCATAAATTGTTGTAAATTCGCCTTCTTCCGTTTTTGCTGTTCCTGTCATACCACTTAATTTTTTATACATTCTAAAGAAATTTTGGAATGTTATTGTAGCAAGCGTTTTATTTTCATCTTTAATTTCAACGCCTTCTTTTGCTTCAATCGCTTGATGAAGACCGTCAGAATAGCGCCTTCCTTTCATTATTCTTCCAGTAAATTCATCAACAATCAAAATTTCGCCATCTTTGACAATGTAATTTTCGTCTTTAATCATAATAAAGTTGGCTTTTAAAGCGTTATTGATATGATGGTTCAATTCAATGTTTTCAACATCTGAAATATTGTCAACTGCAAAATAGCGCTCTGCTTTTGCAACTCCGCTTTCTGTTAAGTTGATTGCTTTGCTTTTCAAATCAATTTCATAATCTTCTTCTTTCAAGGTTTTAGCAAATCTTTGAGCAGAATGATAAACCTCACTGGATTTCATTCCCCTTCCGCTTATGATAAGTGGAGTTCTTGCTTCATCAATCAAAATGCTATCCACTTCGTCCACGATTGCAAAGTTATATCCGAGTGCGACTCTATCTTCCTTTCTAACGACCATATTATCACGAAGATAATCGAAACCTGCTTCGTTGTTTGTCAAATAAGTTATATCGCAATCATACGCTTTGCGTTTTGCTGCAGTGTCCATTCCGCTAAGCGAAACACCAACAGTTAAGCCCAAAAATTTATGGACTTTTCCCATCCATTCAGCATCACGCTCTGCAAGATATTCGTTGACTGTAACAACGTGAACACCCTTTCCTGTTAGTGCATTTAAATATGCAGGCAAGGTTGAAACTAGCGTTTTACCTTCACCTGTGCCCATTTCTGCAATTCTGCCTTGATGCAAGGCAATACCGCCCATAATTTGGACATAAAAGTGGCGCATATTTAAAACCCTTGATGCCGCTTCTCTAACATTTGCAAACGCTTCTGGCAAAACTGAATTTAAGCTTTCGCCATCAACTTGAACTCTATGTTTTAACTCTTCTGTTTTTGCTTTTAATTCTTCATTTGTTTTGTTTTTATACTCTTCTTCTAAAGCGACAACTTTATCTGCTATTCTTCTAATTTTTTTCAAACTGCGAGAATTATCACTGCCAAATATTTTTGTAAACAATCCCATAGTAACTCCTAACAATTTGTATTATATTATAAACAAAAATTTTTGCAAAACAAAAAAGCGCTTTCGCGCCTTTTTTAGAACTTAATTTGTCGAAGATATGCGACTAGTCGTCATCATCGTCGTCATCATCATCGTAGTCGTCATCATCGTCATAATCGTCATCGTCGTCTTCGTCTTCAAATTCTTCATCTTCTGCTTCTTCGTCATCGCCAAAATCCATATCTTCATCAATATCTGGAAGGTCTGAATCGTCTATTTCTAAATCATCATCTAAATCTGTGTTGTCTAAATCAGTGATACTTGCCATATCGCCAGTTTCTTCATCACTTGAAATGTTATCTTCGTCTGGATTGAGATATGAATCCCACTCATCATCATCGTGAGAAACAATAACATCTTCTAAAGAACGCTCTTTGATGCATTGCTTGCACATAATTTCGTCTGGCCTAATATAATTGGTTTTGCATATTGGGCACATTTCCAAATCCATATCATCGATATTGTTTGGGTCCGCATTCAATTCTGCTTTACAAACTGAACAAAGTTTGTCTTTCTTTTTAATATAATTCAATTCGCATCTAGGGCAACGGATATATTCACTCATAAAACCTCACTTTTATTTTTCGCAAGTATTATATACACAAGATTTGCTCTTGTCTACTAATTTTAAGCAATTTCTTTCTTTTTTTGTTATATTTTTTCAAAAAAAATGTAAAATAATTCTTGAATATATATAAATATATTAATAAAATTTTAAAAAACTCTATACAATTTAAAAAATCTATGTTATACTAACTTAACTCAAAAGACAAATTTGGAGGAAGAACATGAATTTATACTTTATAGCAGGTTCTATCGGAGACGCCATTAAAAATTGGTTTCAAGGTTGGTTCGGAGCGCTTTTATCTTTTATTCCTAAAATCTTTTATCAACTTTTAACACCAGTTTTTGCAGTTCTTGATGCTCTTCAATGGATTATGCGTAAAGTCGCAGGGTTAGACACAATTTATATGTTTAATGGCGCAGAAAATGTTGATGGCGATATCGTTATTCAATTCATCAATATGATATTCACAGGTTCCTCCCCTGTTTTATCAAATATATTTTGGTCAATGATTATCTTGGGTGTGCTTATGCTCATTTTAACAACTATGATTGCAGTTGTTAGAAGTGAATATACAGCAACAGATGCTAAATCCGCATCAAAAGGCAAAATTATAGGCAATTCTTTGAAAGCACTTGCATCTTTTGCAATCGTTCCTATCGTATGTTTCTTTGGAATCTTCCTATGCAATGTTATCTTGCAAGCACTGGACAAAGTTTCAAACGCATCAACAAGCGTTACTTCAGCGGATATTAATGCAAGTTATTTTAAATCGGAAAGGACGACTACTGGCGATGAAACTTATTACAACTACACTTTCTTTGGATATACAGTCCCCACAACAACAACGCCAATTTCAGGCCTAGTTTTCAAAGCGGCAGCATATAACGCAAATCGTGCGAGAATAAACGATAAATTTTATAAAACAATGTTAGACAACGAAAAGGTTTCTGCTAATGGTGCTTTCACCCAAAACAAAGGAACTGACGCAAATTCCGCATCGCAAAACTGCTGGCTTATGGACGAAGCCTTTGCAAATTGCTTCCAATTAAAATCCAAAACATATATAGATAGGGAGCCATTTAAAACAGAACATATGTTCCCAATAACGCTTAATGCGGGTGTTACAATCATTGAACAATCGCTCATTGAATCGGGCTATACATATTTTGATAAAAACAACACAGCGCTGGTTTGGTATTATTATGACCTTTGGTCGTTCGATTTTATTATCGCGATTGGTGCACTTATTATTATATTAGTCCTGTTGTTGTATTTGGTATTTGGACTAATCAAGAGGATTTTTGAATTGGTAATCTTGTTCCTCGTTGCCGCCCCTATCGCATCAATAATGCCACTAGACGGCGGAAATGCGCTTAAAAAATGGCGTGAAAAGTTTGTTTCAAAAACAATCGGCGTTTATGGGCCTATCATTGGTTTGAACTTATTCTTTGTTATATTAACTTTGTTACAAACTTTGCAATTAACTGGCATTCCTATCATAGATAAAATAGTCAACTTGCTGTTTGTTATCGCAGGCCTTGCAATGGTTAAAGACTTTACTAAGATGCTTTCCGAACTTATTGGCGGCGAAGACACAATGGGCTCAGGTGCAGATAAAGCAAAAGATATTGGTGCAACGGCCGCCAAAATAGGTAAAACTGCAGCAGCGTTTGCTGGTGGCAGCGCAATGGTAATGAAAGCCGGCAGCCTTGGCGTTAAAGGCGCACAAGCCACACAAGCCGTTGTAAACAAACACAAAAAAACACAAGCAATGGAAGGCACAGGCAGATATTCAAAAGATTCTCAATCATATCAAAATTCACTCGATAATATAGCAGATGGTGTATCCGATGATGAAATTTTAACGGCAGCAGCAGAAACAGTGTCAGACCAAGATGCAGTAAAATGGCTAGGAAGTGATAAAAAAGCATTAAACAAATATGCAAAAAATCACAATATCGATAAAGTTAAGCCTGGAGAATCAGAAAATGCAGTTTGGGATAAAATGACTGACGAAGAAAAAGCTGAATTTAAACACGAATTTGCTTCAAGAAATGTTTCTAAAATGACCGAAGAAGATAAAAAGAGAACTTTGCAAGGCCTTAAAGAAACTGGGCAAGAAGAAAAATTTAGGCAAGCTGCAGCAGAGAACAAATTAGAGAGTATGTCATGGCAAAATAGACAAGGCGTTATTGATGCTAACTATCGCTCTCGTGGACAAAATGAAAGAATTAGAAACCGCGCAATAGCCGCTGCTGGTGGCCTAGAAAATTATAGGAATATGAGTTCAGAAGAACGCAATGCCCTATACAATGAATCAAAACACGGAAATTGGCAAAACAAAGTTGGAAAAGGCATTGAACAAAGAATGCAAGGAATTGCTCAAAATTCAACATTTAATGTTGCTTTAAGAAAGGCCACAATAGATGGCGGAAAAATTGAGTTAGGTTCAAAGCCAAGTGAAGCACTTGCTAAAGCATTCTTGGATTTCGGTAAAAGATGCGGTTCATTTGCCCAACACACAATGGCAGCAATGTCTGGCCCAATGATGGGTGAAATGAAAGGTCTTGGTGGCGATATGATATCAATCGCACAAGGCAAACTTAAAAAAGAAATGGATTTGGCTTCTGAAGTTAAAAATCAAAAGAAACTTGCATCCGCTCAAGGTTTAGCACAAGAAAGTCTTGGTTTAGGCGGTGCAAATAAAAAACAAGCTGAACCACCACCAAAACAAAGACCTACTGAATTGTCAGAAGCAAGCATAAAACAACTTGCAAATGCAATTAACTCAAATGCTAACAAATCAAACTCAGTTAAACTTGATGACGCAAGCATTAACAAACTTGGTTCCACAATAGCAGACAAGTTAAATAAAAAAGATTAAAATAAAAAGGTTGATTAAATTCAACCTTTTTTAATTTAATGTTTTTAAAAGTTCATTGAATATGATGATATGGTCTTGTTCATCTAATATAATTCTTTCAAACAGCGCCGCCAAACTTGCGTTGCAAGTCTTTGCTGCCGCAATCTGATAGTTCCTTATCGCCTTTTCCTCTCCCCTTATATTTGAAAGCAAAATTTCTCTTGGGTTTTTTAATTGAACAATATTTCTGCCCGTCCAAACATTTCCACGCCCATCTGTCAAATTCGGATTTCCACCAAAATCTACAATCGCTTCGGAAAGCAAATCAAAGTGCGTCATTTCCACTATTGCAATTTGTCTTAACGCTTCCGCGATTTCTGGATATTCATCTTGCAAAATGAAATCTTGATATAGATATGTATTAATAGCACTAAACTCACTATCTTTAGATGATACTTGCCATTTGATTAACTTGACTTCATACATACTTGGATACGCGTTTGTAATTTCTGGATATGGCTCATTTGATGAATAAACAAAATTTGGAGCATTTGGCTGAGATGGAGTTGCTGGCTGTTGTGGCTGAGTTGGAGTTTCTGGCAACGAAGTTGTTGGCTGCTGTGGCATTGTTGGCTGCTGAGGTGCATCAGTGCCAGTTGGTTGTGCTTGGTCTGGAACTTCTGGTGTGATTGGTTGAGGCTCAGTAGGCATCACAGGAGTTTGTTCTGGGTCGCCAACATTTTCTTGATTTTCTTCTTCCCTTTTAATTTTACTTTTGCGTTCATAAATTTCCTTCTTACAAGTTGGAATTATTGTTTGTTTTAACATCGCACACTCCCATTTTTTAATCTCTTAACATATATGAAAAAACACCTATTATTGTTAAATGCACAAAATATTCAACTTTATCATATAAGAAAATAAATAAGGGGATTTTATGAACTATGATGATTTTTTATTGCCTGGACAGGCTGAATTTGAAAAACTTGCCAAGGCTTATTCATCAAAAAAACAATTAGCAGCAGTTAAAACAGACAATGTTGAAATTAACCCTGCACTGCTTGATAGCATTTGTTATTCATTAAAATACTTGAATTGGCTATATACATATATAAAAAGAAATTTGAGAAAAAACAAATTGCGCTTGCTTTTTGAAAATTTGGCAAAGCAAACGGAATTGGATTTTATTGAAATTGAAAAAAATTTTTATGATTCGCCCAAGATAATCAAATTAACAAAAAATAGGCGTTTAAACGGCCTAAATTCGTGCTTAAAGCTCGCAATTTATTCGGAGGCAGAGTTAGTCGAAAATTTGATTAATCTCTTTAAATGCGGAGATTTGGCCTTTGCTGAGCCTATTATATTTAATCATATAGAATATATTAAAAAATTATCTACAATATAAAAAATCCACGTTACGTGGATTTTTTTAAGGATTTAAATTTGATGGGCTTTCAATGCTTATTTTCTTTTTTAAACTAACTTCGCTTATATTATTTTTTTCTTGTGGTGGAATAATCTCAACTTGATTTTCAGGCAAAGTCATTCCTTCTCCCAAAGTTTCCGTTCCTTCAACAATGATGCCTTTTTGAGGATAATAAAATTCATCTCTGATTAGTTTCTCACTGACCACTTCGCCATCTTTCAAATATTGCAAATAGGCTTTTGAATGATAGCCTTCTGATGGCTTTTTAACTCTGTAATATTCACCAACATAGGTTACTTTGTCGGAATACTCACCTTTTTCGTCTTTTATTATCATATCTCCTTCGTGTGGCAAAGTTTCTATAAACTCCGCACGGCGTTTAATTTCATAGCCCTCTTCAAGCGGTTCGCCATATACTTCCACATAAGCATTCTCATCATCGCCATAAGTTTTAATGTAAATTGGGTGTTCTAAATTGTTTTTAAATCTAAAATCTGAATATCCTTCACTCACCATCGCGTCAAAAGCAAGTGGAACATAAGAAACAGGAATTGAATGTGGGTGAACTTCCAAAACTTCAATATCGGACAAAATCAATGCGTTATACAATGTTGTTGATGCTTGACAAGCCCCGCCGCCATAATCTTCAACATAAATTCCATTCAAAATTATATTTGCTTTCATATAGCCTTTATCTGCCGTTTTATCGCCTGTTACATCGTTAAAACTTATTTCTTCGCCAGGATTTATGACCATTCCGTTAAAGTCTTGCAAGGCGCGATTGACATTGTTTTTTCTTCCGAGCGCGCTGGATTTATAACTTGTTGAAAACTTTGAGCGGAGTTTAGTGTTGGCAAATATATCCGTTTCCGTTGTGTAATCGACCTTAGTAACTGGAACTTCAACGCTTATTTTGCTTCCACCTTTAAAGGCTTCGTCAATCTTGCTGTATAACGCCGTTTTATCCACTTGAACTCTGCAAGCACCTTCAACCGCTGTGAACATTTCTTCACCTTCTTTGCTAGGGTCAAAATTTATGCAAGGCTCGCTCGCTTCGCATTCAATTTTGTTAATTACATCATCAATCTTTTTATCAAAATCCCCTAAGATGTATCTATAACTTATATTATAATTTAATCCTTCATTTTTAAGTTTTTTAACTTTTGCCATCTTTTGGGCTGCACTTCCATTTCTCGCTTCCGCATATGTTTGTTCTACTATTGGAAAAATATTGCTATTCGTTTCAAAATCTTTTCCAGATAGGCTCCAAGTCTTATCTTCATATTTCAATTCGATATCAATATTATCTTTATCGCTAATCATTTTGGAAGAAATCAAACTGGAAACTTGCTCCTTGCTCATTCCAGAAACATTTATTCCATTAACTGAGGTGTTATCATAAAACTCGTTATTGCTGATATATCCATTGTCCATAAACAAGCCAAACACTAAAAGTGCAGACAAAACGAAAGCGGAAAATAGGATTGTCAACATAATCAACTTTGAAGATTTATCAACTTTTGTTTTTGTTTTTTGCTTATCATCTTTCATAACTACTCCAATATCGGAATTAGTATTTGCATCACAATAAAAATAATTCAAAAAACTCTCCAAGTTTAAGGAGAGTTTTTAAATATATATTTTTAATTAGCACAAGAAGATAATTCATAAATCAAATTGTGTAGTTGTGCTTTGGAAATTGACTTTTCCGTTATCTTCTGCCCTTCTTTTATTATCGTTTCGCCATTTACAGATTTTATGCTGCTCGAAGCCGTTCTTCCTAACAAAAAATATGGGTTTTGTTTTATCTTTTTGGGTATTGTCAAAGTTAAATTTTTATCTGCGCTGCTCAACTCACCAATCGTTTTCAATTCCGCCCCTGTAACACTTTTTGAAGCCATATCGTTCAAAATTGAAACTTTTAAATCGGGAATTTTATTCAAATTAAACGCGTTTTTAGGTCTTAATGCGGACTTCTTAAACTTGCAATCGTCATATCCAAAAAACACAACATCATCGCCCAAATTTACAACCTTTTCAAAAGGCAACAAAACGCCCTTGTTTGTTTCCAAAGACAAAACATTATATTGCTCATCAAAATATAGCTCTTTAATCGTTCCGCAATCTTCCCCACAAATAGATAACGCTCTTTTGTTCAAAACATTCACGCTTTCGCTCTCAACAAAAGCAAGTTTGGAAACATTTTTTATTATCAAAGCATCTTCCTTTGCACTTTCAATGTCAGAACTTTTGATAAAATATTCCTTTTCTTCATCGCTAGAAAGCATAAAAAAGCCTTTGATTTTTTTGCTTGAAATATTGATATTAACATTTATTATCGTTCCTAGCCACAATCCTTCAAATAGGGAAAATACTGGCTTTGAAATTACTTCAGATAACTTTTGCATCACTCCTCCACGCTAATTTAATTTATTTTAAAAATCTAGCAATTATGCTTACACTGTTGCTTTTTGTTTAAAATAGTGCTAAAATTTTTGTAGATGGAGTAAGTATTATGTGTTTTTTTAGAAAATATAAAAAAATTGCCCCTAAATTAAATATTGAAAATAAAGAACTGGTCATTAAACAAAAACTTGGAAGAAAAGGCATCAAGTTTGGCGCAAAACTTTTTGTTCCAAGAAATTTTGTCTTCGCTACCACAAAAAACGGCAAGATTTTGGACCTAGTCAGTCAAGGCGAATACGAAATCACCCCTAAACTTTTAAAAGAAACGGTCTTAAAATTAAAACTATATAAACCTAATAAGAAAAACAAAACGGCAAAATATGCCCCTGTGGAAGTATACTTTGTCAATTTGAACGACTTTGACCAAGTCGCTTGGCAAACTAATAATAAAGTCGATTTGGAAGACAAAAAGTATGGTGCATATAAAATCTCCGCTAAAGGAAGATACAATTTTAATATAGTAAACGCAGAAAAATTTCTCAAATTTTTATACTCCGATGTAATAGAAATTACAAGCGAAAATTCTGCAAACTTGCTTTTAAATTCCGTTAATAATTTCATCACCAAACTTTTGTATGACAAAAATTATAGCGCTGAAAAACTATATTTTAAAGATAAAGAAATAACAAGTGACTTGTTCGTTTCATTAAGTGAACATTTGCACAACATTGGCATAAATTTAGAAGGGATTACGCTTGAAAGTGTTGAATTTCCAAACAAAACTTTAAAGATGTTAGAGCAACTTGCCACCCCACCAAAAGAAAGTCAAGGAAGTGGAAAATCCGCGTTTGAAAACTGGCAAGCGAACAACCCAAACCCAGTTAAAAAAGGCATTCAATTTGTTACGATAGAGCCTGAAAAGAAAGGCAAAAAGAACTTTTTTAAAGAAAGTATGGCACCATATTTCTTTGCTGAAGAAGACGAAGAAGAACCTGCACAACCTGTTAAGAAAAAATCTAAATGGCTTGGCCCTATTGAAAAAGAAAAAATTGAAAAATCAAAACAATTTGTCAACCTTGACGACAATTAAAAAACTCCCCTTTTAGGGAGTTTTTATTTTAATTTAATTAAGCATTTCGTTTAATATCGTAACCAATATGTCTCAAAAGTGTGTTTGCATCAACTGCTGAGCCATCTTCCACTTTAACCCAACCGTCACCGATTGTTGTGCTTAAGCTAGTACAATCATTGAACGCATAGCCTTCAATGCTGTTTACGCTATTTGGAATAATTATTGAACTCAAATTTTCACAAGTATCGAATGCACTGCTACAAATTTTCTCTAAACCTTCTGACAATGTTACTGTTTCTAACATTGAAGCCATAAATGCTTCTTGACCTATAACTTTAACGCTGCTAGGAATTTCTATGTTTGTTATACCACATCCTTCAAAAGCGCCTAATTCTATCACTGTTACAGTATTAGGAATAGTGAACGATGTCATATTTTCACAAACCAAAAAGCTCATTGCGTGCAATTTTGTTATTCCAGTTGGTAAAGTTATGCTTTCAAAAGCAGAAAGGGCAAAAGCGGAACAACCTACTTCAGTAACATCTTTTGATGAATAAAATAATCCCGATGTTTCAATTAATGCTTTATATTCTATAGTAAATATACAATTTGCAAAATTTTCATTTTTATTTTGTTCAAACCAACCATCAGTGCCACCTGCCCACGATTTATCAAATAAAATTTTATCAACAGTAGTTGCATCTTCAAATTCGAAAATTGTTTTTGTTCCTGATGAAATTTCACAAGTTAAAGTAACAGGATAATTTGCCCTAGCTAAATTATATCTAACAAAAATTTCTGCATCACTTTTACTGCTTAAATTGTCAATAACAACTTTAAAATCTTTTTCTTTAACTTTTACTGAACTAGGAATTGAAATATTTGTTTCATTTCCATAATATCCAGTTACAGCAAGTCCACTTGTAACAATATATTTTTCAACTGCTCTACCAGTTTCAGTTGCAAAATTATATCCAGAAGTTGCAAATGTGAAGCCTTGGTATTCTTCTGAAGAAAATAACCCAACAGTATATGCTGTTACCGTTCCCTTTGAAGAATCTGCATAAACTTCATAAGT
>ULTC01042585.1_pt1 | contig 47895 bp, 40 predicted proteins | sample 1957091 | NCBI WGS metagenome assembly ULTC01 (sample SAMEA4835720, study PRJEB28245) | human gut metagenome | biome: gut microbiome; material: fecal sample | place: Denmark | collected 2008 | reverse complement strand
TATTTTGACGATGCTGAACGTTTTGCGTTTTTCAGTAAGGCCGCAATAGAAGTTATGATATATCTAAATGAAATACCTGATATTATTCATGCCCATGATTGGCAAACGGGAATGGTATCAATTTATCTTAGAACATTGTATTACAATGATCCTCGTTTTGCTAAAGTTAAAACAATTTTTACAATACATAATATCGAATATCAAGGAGTATATTCTTTAGATCAAGATATTATTGAAGATGTCTTCGGTATTTCAATGAATGATAGCTATTTATTAGAATATCATGGTAAAGCAAACATAATGAAAGGTGCTATGGAATCATCTAATTTTGTTTCAACAGTTAGCCCTAGTTATGCCCAAGAAATTACTAATCCAGAATTTGCACATGGACTTGAACATGAAGTTAAGCGTATAAAAGAAGAAGGTAAACTTATTGGTATTTTAAATGGTATTGATAAAGTCTTCTATAATCCTGCCAAGGATAAAGCTTTATTTGAAAACTATGATAGAAAAGATTTTCACTTAAAAGTAAAAAATAAAGAAGAATTACAAGCAATGTTAGATTTGCCAGTTGATCCTACTATTCCGATGATAGGTATGGTATCTAGATTGGTATCACATAAAGGGTTAGATTTAGTAAAAGAAGTATTTGAAGAACTTTTACTAGAAAGAGTTCAAGTAGTTGTACTTGGAACTGGCGATCCATATTACGAAGGATATTTTAAGGATTTAGAGTATCGCTATAGTAATAAACTTCGTGTAATAATTGCTTTCAATCAAGATTTATCTAGAAAGATTTATGCATCTGCAGATATCTTCTTAATGCCTTCTAAGTCTGAACCTTGTGGATTATCACAAATGATAGCATCACGTTATGGTGCAATTCCAGTTGTTCGTGAAACTGGTGGATTAAAAGATAGTATTCGTGACTTTGAATTTGCCGATGGAAATGGCTACACATTTAAAGGAATGAATGCTCAAGATATGTTAAATACTATTAAAAGAGCACTAAAGGATTATAATAATGCTGAATTATGGCAAAAACATATTGGCATTGTAATGAATAAAGATTTTGGATGGAGTACTTCTGCAAAACAATACGTTAAAATGTATGAAAAAATTTTAGAAAATTAGGTGAAATTTTATGACTATGCAACAAGTAGAACTAGACAACACTAAAGCACATATTGAAGAAAAACTAGCAAGTTATTTTGGTGTAACACCAGCAGATGCTAGTATTGATCAAATGTATAAAGCTGTTAGTATGTCAGTTTTAGACATCCTTTTAGAAAAAAAGAATTTATTTAAGCGAAAAGTAAAAGCCCAAAAAGCAAAACAAGTATATTACTTATGTATGGAATTTTTAGTTGGTAGGAGCCTAAAAACTAATTTATACAACTTAGGTATTGTTGAAAATTATCGAAAAGCATTAGATTCTTATGGCTATGATTTAAATGAATTATATGATCAAGAAAATGATGCTGGACTTGGTAATGGTGGTTTAGGTAGACTAGCTGCATGCTTTATGGATTCGTTAGCTTCGCTAGATTATCCCGCAACTGGTTTTTCAATTCGTTATGAATATGGTCTATTCAAACAAAAAATTGTAAATGGTTGGCAAACAGAAATGCCCGATGTTTGGCTACCAGGTGGTGAAGTGTGGCTTGTACCACGAAGCGATCGTATATTGAAAGTAAGATTTGGCGGTTGGGTATCGGAATATCAAGAAAATGGAAAAATGAAAGTTGAATATCATGATTCAAAACTTGTAGAAGCGGTTCCTTATGATATGCTTATATCAGGTGGTAAAAGCGAAGCTATATCTACCCTTAGATTGTGGCGTGCACGTAATGCCAGCAAATTTGATATGAAGTCTTTTTCACAAGGTGATTATCAAAAAGCGGTTTTTGAAAACCAAGAAGCTGAATTGATATCTAAAGTTCTTTACCCATCTGATGATCATCAAGAAGGTAAAACTTTACGATTGAAACAACAATACTTTCTTGTAAGTGCTTCAATTCAAAACATTATATACGACCATATTAAACGTTATGGCGATTTGCATACATTACCTGAACATGCGGCAATTCACATAAATGATACCCATCCTGCTATTTGTATACCAGAAATTATGCGTATATTAATGGATGATTATGGCTTTGGTTGGGATGAAGCATGGAATGTTGTAACTCAAACAGTTGCTTACACTAATCATACTATAATGGTAGAAGCTCTTGAATCATGGTCAGAAGATTTGGTAGCTAGAACTGTGCCTAGAATTTATTCAATCATCAAAGAAATTAATCGCCGTTATACTGCAGATTTGTGGAACCTATATCCTGGTGATTGGGATAAAATTAACAGAATGGCAGTAATATCATCTAATCATATAAAAATGGCTAATTTAAGCGTAATTGGTAGTCATTCTGTAAATGGAGTATCTGCTTTACATAGCGATATAATAAAGAATACTTTGTTTAAAGACTATTATCAATTAACACCTGAAAAATTTACTAATGTTACAAATGGTATAGCTCATCGTAGATGGTTGCATCAATCTAATCCTCGTTTATCAGGATTGTTAAATGATTGCATTGGTGATGGTTGGTATAAAAATGCTAATGAATTAACAAAATTCATGAAATACTATGAAGATGATAAAGTTATAGACGAACTTGGAAGAATAAAATATTTAAATAAATGCGATTTTGCAAATATGTTATATAAAAAACAAGGTATTGTTTTAGACCCTAAAACAAGATTTGATGTTCAAGTAAAAAGACTACACGAATATAAACGTCAATTATTGAATGTATTAAAAATTGTCCATTTGTATAATCTATTAAAAGAAAATCCAGATTTAGATATTACTCCACAAACCTTTATTTTTGGTGCCAAAGCTGCTCCTGGTTACTATCTTGCAAAAGAGATTATTGAATTAATTAACTACATTTCAATGGATATTAATGCTAATCCTAAAATGAAAGAAAAATTAAATGTAGTATTTATGGAAGATTACTGTGTAACACTTGCGGAATACTTGATGCCCGCATCAGAAATTAGTGAACAAATTTCTTTAGCTGGTTATGAAGCTAGTGGTACTGGTAATATGAAGTTTATGATAAATGGCGCCATAACTTTTGGTACTATGGATGGTGCTAACGTTGAAATATGTGATGCCGTTGGCGAAGATAATATCTTTATCTTTGGTATGAGCGCAAAGGAAGTTGATGAATTGTGGAAACAAGGATACAACTCAACTTACTATTACAACAATAGTAAAGAATTACGCTCAATTATAGCTACGCTTAAAAGAGGTTTTGCTGGAAAGAACTTTGAAAATATAGCTAACTATTTGCTTACAACAAATGGCATAGCTGATCGATATATGTGCTTAGCTGATTTTGAAAACTATCTTGATGTTTATCATATAATGGATGAAAAGTATAAAGATACTAAATCATTCAATCAAATGTCACTAGTTAATATTAGTCAAGCTGGTAGATTTGCTGCCGACCGTAGTATAAAAGAATATTGTGATAATATTTGGCATTTAAAACAAGTAAAATAAATTGCAAATATTTGTCTAACTATAAAAAATTGTAGTATAATAAGACGGAATGTTTTTTAGAAATACATCTTGAGTATGGAGGTAATAATATGGAAAAAGAAACAGTTAAATCAATTCACAAAATAGCTGTGTTGACTTCTGGTGGTGATGCACCTGGTATGAATGCAACAATACGTTCTATTGTAAGAGCTGGAATTGATAGTGGCCTAAGTGTATATGGAATCGAAGATGGCTACCGTGGCTTAGTAGAAGGACGCGTATACGAAATGGATCGTAATGCTGTAACAAATATTATTAATCGTGGTGGTACTGTTTTAGGTTCTGCACGTCTTCCTGAATTTAGCAAAGATGAAGTTGCCCAAATTGCTGTAGAACAATTACATAACCGTGGTATTGAGGCTGTAATCACTATTGGTGGTGATGGAACTTATCGTGGTGCGCTAAAATTAACTCAAATGGGAATTAATTGTGTAGGTGTGCCTGGAACAATCGACAATGATATCGCTTCAACTGAATTTACAATTGGTTTTGATACTGCAGTTAACACAGCAGTAGATGCAATTGATAAATTAAGAGATACATCAAACTCTCATCAACGTTGTTCAATCGTTGAAGTAATGGGCCGTTATTGTGGTGACATCGCTTATGCTGCAGCGCTTGCGACTGGTGCTGATTTGGTTATTACATCTGAAACTGGATTTGACTTAAATGAAGTAATTGATACTGTAAAAAGATGTCAAGGCCATAAGAGCCGTCATGTTTTAATTGTAATTACTGAACATGTTACTGATGTTATGGAACTTGCTAAAAAAATAAAAGAATATACTGGTTTTGATGCACGTGCAACTATTCTTGGTCACATTCAAAGAGGTGGAAGTCCTTCTCCTTTTGACCGTGTGCTTGCAACAAGACTTGGTATAGCTGCTGTTGATGAATTAATAAAAGGCAATGGCGGTGTATGTATGGGTATCTTCAAAAATGAAGTTGTTGCTACACCAATTGAAGAAGCTCTAACAATGAAAAAACAAATGTTTAAAGGCTATAAAGAAATGACAAAACGCGTTTCATAAAACGTATAAATTAAATATGTAGGTACTTGTATAATCAGTACCTACATTTTTTTCTTTTGATGATATCCACCATAATATGCCAAAAAAGTAATATTGAAACTGGTATAATAAAATAACATTTGGAGGATATCAAAATGAAAAAGAAAATATATTTTATAATATCAATTTTATTAATGACTATTATGCTATCTAGCTTGAAAATAAAAGCGAATTCTTTAGCGAACTTATATGTCGTATTTAACAAATTGTCATTCAAAAATGATGAAATAGTAGATATTACCATTAATTTAGATCAATTTATTGATTTAAATGAAATCAAACTACAAATAAAAATAAAGAATGAATATTTTGAGCCAATATTAGAAGATAATAAACCTTTTTATTTTGATAGTGCCAGCATATTTAAGACTGATATAATTAATGATTATATTGATAATAGTTATTTAAGACTAAGATTAATTAAAGATAGTGTAATAGATAGTGGATATTATTCGAATTATAAAAATAATGTTTGTCATTTCAGACTTAAAACCAAGCGTCCTATTAATGATATAAAAGAATACTTTACTCTTGATAATTATGAAGAAATGGGACTTAGTGTATATTTGTTTAATACAAATGATAAAATAATTAATTATAAAATATCTTATAATCAAAAAATACAAATAACTTGGGATAAAGAAGAATACATAGTAGAAGTATTTAGCGATGTCCCAAATTTTAAAGAAGATATTGTGATTGCTAATAGAGAAAGTAATCAATATGAATTTCTATTAGAAAAACAAATAAATACAGATTTAATAGGCCTAAAAACTATACATGTAGGAGTATATGACAAACTAACAGCGGATTATATTATTCTTTCTAAACCAGTGGAAGTAGTTGACACAACCAAACCCACCATAACATATCCTAACATAATAGAAATAAATGATGATGAACTATTAGAAATAGACTTATTACATTATATAGAATGTAACGATAATTATGATGAATATTTAAAAATTCAATTTCAATATTTTAGTTACGAGGGAGTAGAAATTAATAACTTAGAATTATTTACTAATTATTTGAGCAATCACTATCAAGGATATCTTATAGTAAAGTGTGAAGATACCAGTGGAAATGTTGCAATAACCCCTAATATTTTGATAAGAGTAAAAGATACTAAACCACCTCAAATAACAAAATTAGATGAAATAAGAATAAATGATATTGATATAGAAACAATAGATTTAGAAAAGTATTTTCAAATTACTGATCAATATGATAATAATCCAAGAGTAATTTTAAAATTTTTTGATACAGAATTAAATGATGAAAGTAGTTTAAAAAAGCGATTATCAAAGGGTGAAAAAATTAAATTTGAATATATGGCAATTGATGAAAGTGGGAATAGTACTGAAAGGTTTAATTGCCTAATTATTCCAGTAGATACCATAGCACCAAATATTGAAGTTGTTGATCTAGAAATATTAGATACTGATTACAACTATTCAGTTATTGAAAAAAGTTTAAAAGTAGTAGATAATTTTATTTATCAGTGCAATTTAAATAAAAACTATTATATATGTGAAGAAGAAGTTGACTATGATACTTTTAATAATATGGTACAAAGAGGTTACTTAGGAAAAATAAGATATCAAGCAATTGACTTAGCTGGTAATACTAGTGGTTATTATTATCAAAGTATAAAGCTAATAGATACTACCCAACCTATTATAGAAGTAGAAAATATTAATGAAAGTCAAAAATACACTAATATAGAAAAAATAAATTATCATATAAGTGATAATTTTGACAATGTTGAATTTGAAGTATGGTTAGATGATTTAGTTTATGAAGAGTCTCAATTAGTCAATTTAGAAAAAGGTCTTCATACGTTTAAAATAATTGCCAAAGATACCAGCAATAATGTAAGTCAAGCAGAGATAACCTTTGAAATAATAGAAGATAATTTAATTGGTTGTGGCAATGATCCACGATGTTATTTAAATAATTACCTTGAAGTTGTTATTATGGTTGTTGCTTTAATTGTTTTTGTTGCGATAATTATTGTAATTAAAATAATCATGTATAATAAAAAGAAAACAAAAGCAAAATAAAAGCATTAATAAAGCCTTTTTTCTTTCAAAAAAAATATAGATATGATATAATATCTAAACAATAGGCTTACTTGGAGGTATTAAAAATATGTGTGAAAAATGTTATGTTAGTACACCAATTTATTATGCTAGTGGAAAAATACAAATAGGGAATAGCTACACTACTGTAGCATGTGATACATACGCTAGATATAATCGACAAATGGGAAGAAAAACTTTCTTTTTAACTGGTATGGATGAACATGGTCAAAAAATTGAAGAGGCCGCTAAAAAAGCTAATATTGAACCTCAAAAATTTGTTGATAATGTTGCGGAAGAAACTAAAGCACTTTGGAAAACAATGCATATTGATTATGACTATTTTGTTAGAACTACTGACAAAAATCACGAAAAAGTAGTAAGCGATATATTTGAAAGAATGTTAAAAAATGATGATATATATTTAGGATCTTATAGTGGTAACTATTGTGTTTCATGTGAAACATTCTTTACTGAAAAACAACTAGGTGAGGGTGGTACTTGTCCTGACTGTGGCAAGCCAACTAAAATAATATCTGAAGAAAGTTATTTTTTACGATTAAAAAAATATGAAAAGCCATTACTTGAATTTATAAAAAATAATCCTGATTTCATCAATCCTGTAACAAGAAGAAATGAAGTAATTTCATTTATTGAATCAGGACTAGAAGATCTGTGTGTTAGTAGAACATCTTTTAATTGGGGAATTAAGGTTGATTCAAATCCTAAACATGTAATTTATGTTTGGATTGATGCCTTATTTAACTATTTAACTGCATTAGGATATGATCAAAAAGATAATCATAATTATGAAGAATTCTGGCTAAATAATGATCGCGTTTTACATGTTGTAGGTAAAGACATTTTAAGATTCCACGCAATATATTGGCCAATAATGTTGATGGCACTTAACATTCCAATCAAGTTTAAATTATATGTTCATGGTTGGATTCTTACAAAAGAAGGCAAGATGTCAAAATCTAGGGGTAATGCTGTATATCCAATGGATTTAATTAATAAATATGGTGTAGATAGTGTTAGATATTATTTAGCAAAAGAATTACCATTAGGTAATGATGGTTTATTCAGTTATGAACGTTTTATTGAAAGATACAATAATGAACTTGCCAATGATTTAGGTAATCTTGTTAGTAGAACAGTTTCAATGGTAGAAAAATATTTTGAAGGTAATGTTCCTCATATGTTAACTTCAAAAACCTTATTTGATGATGACTTGAAAAATGTTGCAACAAATGCTATCGCAAAGACTAAAGAAAACTTTGAAAAATTTGAGTTACAAGATGCTATTAATGAAACATGGTCTTTAGTAAGAAGAGTTAACAAATATATTGATGAAACTGCACCTTGGGTACTTGCTAAAGATGAAAACAAGAAATCCGAACTTGAAGCTACAATGGCTAATTTAATAGAATCGCTTAGAGTAATTGCTCATCTTGTTTCTCCATATCTTGTTGAAACTGCACCTAAAATATTAGAGGCAATTGGACTTGCAAATGATGGCTTTAATTTATCAAATCTAAATTATAATGTTGGAACTGTAACAGGAAAAGTATGTAAAATACCAGCGTTATTCCAACGTTTAGATGTTGAAAAAGAATTAGAATATTTTAAAAATAAAGCAGAACAAACTAAAAAAGAGAGTGTAAAAGAAGTAAAGGAAGAGGGAAAAATTCCTGAGATAAGTATTGATGATTTTGCCAAAGTAACACTTAAAGTGGGCAAAATTATTAGTTCAAAGAAACATCCTGATGCGGAAAAATTACTAGTATCACAAATAGAAATCGGCAATGAAACACGTCAAATAGTTTCTGGTATTGCGAAATATTATAAGCCAGAAGACATAATAGGCAAAAAAGTAATAGTTGTTACAAATTTAAAACCTGCTAAAATTAGAGGTATTGAATCTAATGGTATGGTGCTTTGTGCTTCTAATGATGATAAATTAGAACTAATAGAAGTGAATGGTTTACCAAGTGGTTCAATAGTTCGATAGAAATAATACCAATAATACATAAATGTTGTAATTAAATATAATAATAGTTATAAAAGAGGTAGAATAATGACAGAAGATGAAATTGCTTATGACAATGTCCAGAAAAAGAAAAAAATTGATCGCCAAATGAGAAAGGCTGTAATATCTGTTTCAGTTGGTAGTATCATTTATGCTTTAGGTGTAGTGTGGCTTTTGCAACTTGGTGGATTTGTGTCTGGCGGAGTAACAGGTATTTCGCAATTAATTGTCGGATTAATAAAAAAATTTGGCGGTAGCGTTGCGGTAGAAGAATACTTAGGTCTTTTAATCGGACTACTAAATGTTCCATTACTTGTTGTTGGATGGCGTGGAGTTAGTAAACATTTTGCGGTGTTAACAGTAATATCAATTGTTTTACAAACATTATTAATAACGATTTTGACACACTTTACAGTTAGTCCATTTATTTATTTCTTACATTCAACAAGTAGTACTGATGGAACTGTATCAAAAGGACTTATTGATATTTTTACAGATAATACATTTAACATTATTAAAAATACTGAAACAACAGCACTACAGTTAGAATTCAAACAAGAAATAACTGCCGGTGTAAGACTTATGCTTGCAATTATTGGTGGGTTAGTAACTGGAGTTGGTTCTGCACTTTGTTTAATGGGCGGTGGATCAACTGGTGGTCTTGATATAATTTCAAACTATTTGGTAATGAAGAAAAGAAAACCATTTACAAAATTTCAATTTGCAATGGATTTTGTAATAATTATCTCATCTAGTTTAATAAGTATAGAAAGTGTTTTATATACAATTGTCCGCTTAATAATTTATATGAAAGTACTCCAAGCCTTATATCAAACTTACCAAACATTAAGAATCGAAATAATTACTGAAAAAGCCCTTGAAATAAAAGAAGAACTATTGAAAACTTTCTATCATAGTATGACAATATATGATGCAGTTGGTGGCTTCAGTAATAGAAATAAAAAAGTAATAGAAGTATATGCGATGAATTTTGAGATTCCTGAGTATATAAATATTATTAATCGTATTGATCCAAAAGCATTCGTGGTAATTACTAAGGTTAAAACAATTCGTGGTAATTATGTACAAAGAACAGTAATCTAAAAAAGGGCCTTATTGTTTGACAAAAAATACCTTTTCGTGTATAATATATCCGATACATTAAGTCGAGAGACTTTAAACCCACAAACTTAAGCCCTTCAAATAAAAACACAATTAGGAGGAAAATTAAAATGCGTACAACTTATATGGATACAGTAGAAAGCGCAAGAGAAAATCGTAAATGGTATGTTATTGATGCAACAAATTTAGTTTTAGGACGTATGGCTGTAGCAGTAGCAACTGTTTTGAAAGGTAAGCACAAACCTACATATACACCACATATCGATGGCGGTGATTATGTAGTAATCGTTAATGCAGAAAAAGTAGCATTAACTGGAAACAAAATGGAAGGCAAGAAATACTATCGCCACTCTCAATATGCAGGTGGTTTAAAAGTACGTACTGCCAATGAAATGATGGAAAAACAACCACAAAAAATTGTTGAAAAAGCCATAAGAGGTATGCTTCCAAAAGGCCCTCAAGGTGATAACATGTATCGCCGTTTATATGTTTATGTTGGTCCAGAACATGAACAAGGTGCTCAAAAACCTGAAGCATTCCCATTGGAAATTAAATAGGAGGAAAATAAAGTATGGAAAAAGCAGTTTATCAAGCAACTGGTCGTCGTAAAAGTTCTGTAGCTAGAGTACGTTTAGTACCTGGTAATGGAAAATTTATTGTTAATGATCGTAATTTCGTAGAATATATTCCTTCTGCAGCAATTCGTTTAGACGTTTTACAACCATTAAATATCACTGAAACTGGAACTCAATATGATATTTATGTAAATGTAAACGGTGGTGGTATTAGTGGACAAGCTGGTGCAATTCGTTTAGGAATTAGCCGTGCATTACTATTAGTTAATCCTGAATATCGTTCAGCACTTAAAAAAGCTGGTATGCTTACACGTGACCCACGTGCTATCGAACGTAAGAAATACGGTCTTCGTAAAGCTCGTCGTGCACCACAATTCTCAAAACGTTAGTCGTACTTATCTTAAGACGCTTAGCTTATGTTTATTAAGACCACAAATAAGTGTTTGTGGTCTTATTTTTTAAATGAAAAAGGAGAAAAATATGAATAAAAATAAAAGACTAATAATTGGACTTAGTTTATTAATCATTGGAGCAATAACTAGCGGATTGTTTGCAATTGGTAATTCAATCTCATATTTGGCATATACAACTGCCTTAATAAGTGGGGCTAAAAGTCATACGACATGTGGCGTATTATGCTTTATCTTCCTAGCTATTTCAGTTGGAGGATTAGTAATATTATTAACTGAATTATTCAACAAAAAGCAAAACTAAACATTGAAACGAAAGGGTGATTTAGATGTTTGATAAAAATAACATTAAATTATATAATTCATTGTCAAATAAAATAGAAGTTTTTAAACCAATAAAAGAAAATGAAGTTTCTATGTATGTTTGTGGACCTACGGTTTATAACTATATGCATATAGGAAATGCTAGACCTGTAATATTTTTTGACACAGTTAAAAGATTCTTTGAATATGTTGGCTATAATGTAAAAATGGTTTCTAATTTTACTGATATTGATGATAAAATCATCAAAAAAGCAAAAGAAGAAAACACAACTGAAGAGGTCATTAGTGAAAAATATATCAAAGCTTGTCTAGATGACTATGAAAAACTTGGCTGTGAAAATGATGTTATTCATCCTAGAGTTACTCAAAATATCCCTAATATTATTGAATTTATTGACCAATTAGTAAAAACTAATCATGCATATCAAACTGGTGATGATGTTTATTTTAGTGTTCGCAGCATTCCTAACTATGGTATTTTAAGTAATCAAAGATTAGATGAACTAGAAAGTGGTTCTAGAATTGATATTAATAATAATAAGAAAGATCCTGCTGATTTCACACTATGGAAAAAGACAAATGATGATGGAAAAAAATGGGATAGTCCATTTGGCTTAGGTAGACCTGGTTGGCATACTGAATGCGTTGTAATGATAAAAGACATTTTTGGTGGTATGATTGATATTCATGGTGGTGGTAATGATTTAAAGTTCCCTCATCATGAAAATGAAATTGCTCAATCAATGGCTTTATATAACAATGCAATTGCTAATTATTGGATTCACAATGCAAGAATTGATTTGAGTGGAGAAAAAATGAGTAAATCTCTTGGCAATGTTGTATGGCTAAAAGATATTGTTAATATGTATCCACCTCAAGCATATCGTTTATTTGTTCTTAATAATCATTATCGTCAAACAATTAATTATTCAGAAGAAATGATGAATAAGATGGTTAATGAATGGAATAAGATTGAGAAAGCTTACATTAGTCTATATCGAAACCTAGATTTAAAAGGAGCGTTAAATAAACAAGAAGTTTTACCAATTATGGATGACTTCTTAAATGAAATGGCTTATGATTTTAACACTGCTAATGCGGTAACAGCATTATATAGTCACATAAAAAATATAAATAAAGATTTACGTAACGCTAGTGAAGATGTCTTGTTATTACAAAAAGACTTAGCAACATTTGACGCAATGCTATATGTTTTGGGCTTAAAAGTAGATGTTAAACCTCTTACTGAAGAAGAAAAAGAATTAGTTAACAAGTGGAATCTTGCTCGTAAAAACAAAGATTTTGACACTGCTGATACTTTAAGACAAGAAATAGTAAATAGAGGTATTGTCCTATAATGAATCCTAATTTAATGAATGGTTCGAATTTAGCTTATATTGGGGATGCTTATTATGAACTAAGAGTTCGTGAATATCTTTTGAGTTTAGGTATTACCAAAAATAAGGAACTTCGTAAAATTAGTATAGGATATGTTAGTGCAAATGCACATCAAATTATTTATAATAAATTAGCAACTGAATTAAATGAAGAAGAAAACCAAATATTTTTGAGGGGAAGAAATAATGCGCCTCACGGATATCGAAAAAATGTTGACAAAAAGGCCTATGCCACATCGACAGGATTGGAAGCTGTGATTGGGTATTTATATTTAACAAAGAATATGGAACGTCTGAATTATTTAGTTTCTAAAATGTTTGCTATAGTTGAGGAAGAAAAAAATGAACATATACGGTAAAAATACAGTTATAGAGGCATTAAAAACAAGAGATGATGTTAGTAAAATTATTATCTCTACTAGTAATCATGAAATGATACCGCTAGTAAAAAAACTAATTAAAAATAAAAACATTGAAATACAAGAATTACCGCTTAATAAGATGAATCAAATGTTTCCAAAAAATCATCAAGGTATAGTGGCAACTGTTAATGATTATCAGTATGTCCAATTAGAAAAACTAATTGAAAAAAATCAAAACAAACAGCATGTTGCTTTTGTGATTCTTGATGGTTTAGAAGATCCACATAATTTAGGGGCGGTACTACGAACTGCCGACGCAACACAAATGGATGGAATAATTATTCCTAAAAATCGTAGTGTAAGTCTTAATGCAACTGTAGCAAAAGTATCTACTGGTGCTATTGAACATATTGATGTTGCACAAGTTACCAATCTTGCAAGCACAATAGAAACGTTGAAAGCCAATGGATATTGGATAATAGGCCTTGATATGGAAGGCTCAATTGACTATAAAGCACAAGATTACAGCGGAAAAATTGCCGTGGTAATAGGATCAGAAGGAAAGGGCATTTCAAGGCTTGTTAGAGATAATTGTGACTTTTTTGTACACATTCCTATGTTTGGACATGTTAATTCGCTTAATGCATCAGTTAGTGCAAGCATAATTTTTTATGAAATAATTAGAAATAGGTAAACACTAAAAAGGGGGGGGACATAGTGAAAAACCTAGTATTAACATATAATGATAATGAACTATTATATTTGATTGAAGAAAAAAGTGAAGAAGCATTGGAAATACTGCAAGAAAAGTATCTTATCTTAATAAAAACTAAAATAAAAGAAATGAAAATACCTTATGACAAAAGAAGTGATTATCTTGAAGAAGGGTTAATAACTTTAAATAAAGCTGTTAAAACTTTTGATTCTAAAAAATCATCTTCATTTTATAGTTATTTCACTTTATTACTAAATCGTAAATTTATAGACTTATTAAGAAAAAGAACGAGAGATTCTAAAATTGTTCTCGTTGATAACTTAAATGATTATGTTGTTGATAATTATATTAAAGAAGAATTTGTCTTTGAAGAACCACTTTATCTATCAAATATTGAAAAAGAAATATTTAAGCTAAAGTTTATAGAGGGGAAAACTTCAAAACAAATTGCATTAGAGTTGAAATTACCGATTAAAAAGGTATATGAGGCTACTGATCGTATAAAAAGAAAATCAAAAAAAGTAAGAAACGATGATAAAAATTAACCAAATGATTGACAATAAGGTGATTTTTTAGTATAATAAGTAAGTCAAGGTGGTATTATATGAGAGAAAAAGTAATACTCGTTTGCGAAGAATGTTTATCTCGCAATTATATAACAGAAAAAAATAAGCTTAACACGACTGATAGAGTTGTTGTTAAAAAGTATTGTAAACGTTGTAATAAACATACAATTCATAAGGAAACAAAATAGGAGGGTTCTACATGGCTGAAGAAGTTAAAAAGGCTGAAGAAGCAAAAGTTGAAAAAGCAGGAGAAAAAAGAAACCGCGTTGCGGAATTCATTTTAACTGAACATAAATTTGAAAATTATCTATTATTATTCTTAGGCATTTTTGCAATTGAATTAGGTGCAATTTTATTAACTAATTTCTTAACAATTAATGAAGGTGCATGGCTAATTGGAACACAAGTTGGTAAAACAGTATTTGCTTGGGTACTAGTTGGTTTGGGTGCAGTTTCTGTAATTCTTGTAGCGATTGGTTTTTATCGTCCATCTTTCGATGAAATTAAAAATATCACAGGATTAAAGAAAAAAGAATTTTTCTGGAATGTTGTTAAAGTAGTTTGCTTTTCAGTAGTTATCGCATTATTCTTTGTATTATGCAACACACTAATTCAACTTGTTATAGGCTGGATAGATCAACTTATTTCTAATTTAAAATAGGTGCTTATAATGTATAATAATGATGATTACGATAATGAGAGAGCATGGTATGTAATTCAATCTTATGCCGGTATGGAATATGCCGCAAAGCGTAATCTTGAACGCCGTATCGTTTCAATGAATATGGAAGATTACATATTTAATGTTTTAATTCCTGAAGAAATTCATTATGAGCTAAAAACAAATGGTGAAAAAAAGGAAGTAATTACTAACCCTTATCCAGGATATATTTTCGTTGATATGATAGTAACAGATGAATCTTGGTTTGTAGTTCGTAATACTCCGATGGTAACAGGTTTCTTAGGATCAAGCGGTGGACGTGCAAAACCAGTTCCTGTTCCAATGCACGAGATGATACCAATTCTTAAAAAAAGTGGTGTTGCTGTAAACGTTGAAGCAAAATTTAAAGTTGGCGATAAAGTTAAAGTTTTATCTGAAACTTTCTTAGGACAAGAAGCTACAGTTGAAAGCATTGATATGGATAACCAAATGGTAACTGTACTTATAGATATGTTTGGACGTCAAACACCTAATGAATTGAGATTTGATGAAGTCGAACCAATTAAAAATTAAGTAGGTAGTTATACCTACTTTTATTATACAAAAAAGGAGACAAAAAAATGGGAAGACCAAAAGGTAGTAAAAATAAAAAAACTATACAAAAAGAACGAGTTAAAACAATTAAAAAGTTGCCCACATGGCTTATTATAATTCTTGTAATAGCAATTATCGCTTTTGGCGTTTGGTATTATTTTAATGTTTATGTCGATAAGCCTAATATTGATAATCCTCAAGATGAAATAAAAAATAACGTTAAAGATGGCACTATATATTTAGGAAAAGAAGGAACTACTTCACCAGAATTAAAAGTAACATTCTTAGATTTATATGGTAATTCAAATAATCAACAAATTGGCGATTCTATTTTTATTGAATATGGCGATATTGATATTTTAATAGATGCAGGTGAAAAAGCCAGTGGTTCGTGCACTGTTGTTCCTTTTTTGTTAGAACATGTTGAAGATAAAAAACTAGAAATGATTATAACAACCCATGCAGATAGTGACCATTTAGGTGGAATGGTTGGCCTTTCTGGTAAAGATATGTATGGCGCATTAGAAGCACCAGGTATTGAATATCAATATATTGTTGATTTTGGTTATGAGGCAGATAGCAAGGTTTACAAAGATTATGTTGAACTAAGAAATGCAAGAGTTCAAGAAGGTGCTACCTACCTTAACATAAAAGAAATATTCAATGAAGAAAACCTTGAAGCAGCTGCTCATTTTTATTTAGGCGAAGATATGTTTTTAGATTTTTTAGATTATAAAACATATGGCATAGCAGATATAGATGATGATAATGATCGCTCAGTTAGTTGTCTTTTGACACATGGCGAAAAGAAAATATTACTATGTGGCGATTCTGAGAAAAAAGAAGAAAGCTATTTAACGAAACTAAACATTGGAAAAGTTGATGTATTTAAGGCTAATCATCATGGTTCACCTACTTCAAATACTAAAAACCTATTAGATCAAATTAGGCCAGAATATGTTGTTATATGTTCAAGTGAAGAAAATAAATATAACCTCCCTAAGAAAACAATTATATCTAGATTTATTGAATATACTCAAAACGTCTATGCAACGTTTATATCTGGAAATATTGAAGTTATATCAAAAAATAACAATATTACAATAACTTCGGTTAAAGCGTTAATACCTGTTCAAAATTCAACTTGGTATCTTACAGATGATCCAAATAACCCGATAAAATAATACAAAGTATTTGTTTTAAAAATAAAAATAAGGTATAATGAAAGAGTAAAAACAGGAGGAATTAACAATGATAAAATATTTACCATATGAAGAAAAATACCAAGACCAAATGTATGATGTTTTTAATGAATTAACAAAAGAAGAAGTTTTCTTCAAGAAATTAACAAAAGAAGAATTTTCAGATAAATTATTTAAAAATCCTAATTTTAAAAAGGAAGGAACATTCTTAGCTCTTGAAGGCGACAAATTAGTTGGTTTTGCAAGCGGAAGCGTAAAAGATACTGATAAAGAAAATCCCAATGCTTCAGGATATATTCACACATTTATTGTTCGCAAAGAATACCGCCGCCAAGGAATTGGTAGTAAATTATATGATATGTTAGAAAAATATTTTAAGGATAACGGAAGAAATTCTGCTCGTTTTGTGTTCTTGAGCGGAATTTGCTGGCCATGGTATATACCACATACAGAAAAGCATGAACACCCAGGAATGCCTGCTGCGAGAATGAATTCTGATTTCTATTTATTCTTATACCATCATGGATACTTTGTAAATAGCATTCACGAAGGGTTCCATTTACCTCTTTCTGAATATGAATTACCAGAAAAAGTCGTTAAGCAAGAAGAGGAAAATGCTAAACGCGGATTATTTGTAGAAATATACGATCCTAAAAAACATTATGGTATTGATGAATTCTGCGAAGTAATCAATAACCCAGGGTTTGCACATTCTATCCAATATAACTTGAAACGTGATGAACCAAGACCATTCTTGGTTGCGGCCCATAATAATAAGGTTGTTGGTTGGACTGGCGCAATGTATACTGAAGCAACAGGACGCGGTCATTTAGATGGCATTTGTGTTGATCCAAATGAAAGAGGTGGAGGTCTTGGTAAAGGATTATTCTGCCATTTATGTAAGTACTTAAAAGATCATGGTTCAACTTACATGACTTTCTTTACTGGAATTGACAATCCTGCTAGATATATTTATTTATTTGCTGGCTTCAAAATTGCACAAAGCTTTGCAGATATGAAGAAAAACTTTTAGTAGTTAATAAGATAGGGTAAAACCTATCTTTTTTAATATTTAAATACATATTATTTGCAATTTTGCAAAAAATGAGTATAATAAATATTGCGTGCAATGACGCTTTATACTATGAATTTAAAAAGGTGTGGGAGAACATCATAGTGTTCATAAACCACATTCACGGACAAAATAAGGAGGTGTGTCTCGTGGCTAAAGTTAAACAAGTAAAAAAAGTTGTTAAACTTCAAATCCCTGCTGCAAAGGCTAATCCAGCTCCACCAGTTGGACCAGCACTAGGACAAGCAGGTGTTAACATTCAACAATTCTGTAGCCAATTCAATGATAAAACTGCAAGCATGGCTGGATACGTAATACCAGTTGAAATTTCTGTTTATGAAGACCGTACTTTCACTTTTATTACAAAAACTCCACCAGCATCTGACTTATTAAAGAAGGCAGCAGGAGTTTCTAAAGGTTCCGATAATGCGAAGAAAAACAAAGTTGCAACTATCAGTCGTGCAAAATTATTAGAAATTGCACAAATGAAGATGCCTGATTTAAACGCATACACAGTCGAAGCAGCAGCTAACATTGTTGAAGGTACTGCTAGAAACATGGGAATCGTTGTAGAAAAATAGTTTTCTATATTCTCTTTAAATCGACTTTATTAATTATAAGGTCTTGTGGGAGGAAATTCCGTTAGACCACATTTAGGAGGTAAATAACAAATGGCAAAAAGAGGTAAAAAATATCAAGAAGCTTTAAAACTAGTTGATCGCTCAAAAAGATATAATCTTGCTGAAGCAGTTGAATTAGTTAAAAAGACAAATACTGCAAAATTTGATGCTACAGTAGAAGTTGCTTTCAAATTGAACATTGACCCTCGTAAAGCAGAACAAAATTTACGTGGTGCAGTTTCATTACCTAATGGTACTGGTAAAACTGTACGTGTATTAGTTATTGCAAAAAGCGCAAAAGCTCAAGAAGCTTTAGCAGCTGGTGCTGACTATGCAGGTGATACTGAATATCTTGAAAAGATTAAAGAAGGTTGGTTCGAATTTGATACAATTATTGCAACTCCAGATATGATGGGTGAACTTGGTAAATTAGGACGTGTTTTAGGTCCTAAAGGATTAATGCCAAACCCTAAAACTGGTACTGTAACAATGAATATTGAACAAACAGTAAAAGAATTCAAAGCTGGTAAAGTTGAATATCGTACTGACAAAGTTGGTAACGTTCAAGTTCCAGTTGGTAAAATTTCATTTAGTAACGAAAAATTAGCAGAAAATATTGCTGCAATTTATCGCCAAATTATGAGAATTAAACCACAAACTGTTAAAGGTGTTTATATTCAAAATTTAACAGTTACTTCAACTATGGGACCTGGCATAAAAGTTAGTCCAGACGAAATAGCTTAATATAAAAATTCATAAGTAAAAAGTAGTATAAAAAGTCTCTGCCGTAGACAGTAGGTGCTAATGAGATAAGACAGCTCAAAAGCTTAATATTCCTACCGAGGAACAAATCTTTCTTTCAATTGAAAGAAAAAATTTTTCAGGAGGTGAAAACAATGAATGAAGCGACAATCGCTAAAAAACATGAAGAGGTCCAAGTAATTAGAGAAAAGATCTCAAAAGCTGGATCAACATTATTCGTTGATTACCTAGGATTGACTGTAGCTGAAGTTACTGAACTTCGTGTTAAGCTACATGCTGAAAACTGTGAAATGAAAGTTGTTAAAAACAACATCTTACGCCGTGCAACTGAAGAAGGTGGATACGAAGGTATCGACACTCATTTAGTAGGTCCAAGCGCAATCGTTACTGCACATGACGAAGTTTCTGCAGCAAAAGTTGTTTATGCATTTGCAAAAGATCATGACAAACTTACTGTAAAAGCTGGTATCGTAGATGGCAAAGTAACAAGCGAAAAGGATTTAAAAGCATTATCAACATTACCAAACAAAGAAGGTATGTTATCTATGTTACTAAGTGTTTTACAAGCACCTATCCGCAATCTTGCATGTGCTATTAAGGCAGTATCAGAAAAAGAAAATTAATTAGGAGGAACAAACGAAATGTCTAAACTTAATAAAGAAGAATTTATCAGCGCTTTAAAGGAAATGAGCGTACTTGAATTAAATGAATTAGTAAAAGCAATCGAAGAAGAATTCGGTGTTACAGCTGCTGCTCCAGTTGCAGTTGTTGGTGGTGCTGCAGCTGCAGCTGAAGAAGCTCCATCAGAAGTTAATGTAATTTTAACTAGTGCTGGTTCTGCAAAATTAAATGTTATCAAACTAGTTCGTGAAGTAACTGGATTAGGATTAAAAGAAGCTAAAGACTTAGTTGACAATGCACCTAAACCAATTAAAGAAAAAGTAACTCCAGAAGAAGCTGAAGCTTTAAAAGCTAAATTCGTTGAAGTTGGCGCTGAAGTAGAAATTAAATAGTTAAAAACTGTTTATAAAAAAGCCTGAGTTACTCAGGCTTTTGTTTTATTTGAAAGGAGCAAATATGCCTCATCAATATTTTGAAGATAATACAAATTTACCGAGTAATATTCAAAAAATCACCTTTAGTATAAAGGGAAAAAAATTAGATTTTCTAACTGATAATGGAGTATTTTCTAAAACATCAATTGATTTAGGAAGTAGAAATTTATTAAAATATGCTACAATAAATGATGCCAAAACAATACTTGACGTTGGTTGCGGATATGGAACAATTGGATTATCAATTGCAAAATTATATCCTAATACTAAGGTCGATATGGTAGATATAAGTGAACGTGCACTGGATTTAGCAAGACAAAATAAAAGCATTAATACGATAGAAAATGCGGAAATATTCGCTAGTGATTCTTATCAAAATATTACCAAAAATTATGATATGATAATAACTAATCCACCTATAAGGGCAGGAAAAAAGATTGTTAATGACATAGTTATCGGTGGTGCTTCACACTTAAATGAAAATGGTAATCTATGGTGCGTTATTCAAAAAAAACATGGTGCTCAGTCTTTGATAAAAGCAATGAAAGAAGTCTATAGCGCTGTAGAAGTTGTTGACGTTGTTGATGAATATTGCATAATAAAAGCTCAAAAATAGCGATAAATTGGTACAAAATTTATCGCTATTTACTTTTTTATGAAAGTTAAAAACGCTTTTTTATAAAAAAAGTGTTGTTTTACTTGACAAAAAAAGCAACTTGGTATACAATAATCAAGATATGATATAATGCGGTATAATGCTTTTTGAACGGCATATTTCGTATAAAAATCACTCAGACAAAATTAAAAAGAGGTGGCTAATTTGAGTTATAAAAATGTCCAATATGGTAGAACACGTGTTCGACGCAATTATGCGCGAGTTCAAACAAATGTTGAACTGCCTAACTTAATTGAGATTCAAACAAAGTCATTTGATTGGTTTATGAAAGACGGCTTAAGTGCCTTATTTAAAGAACTTTCACCAATTAAAGACCATGGCGATGGAGAAAAGTTTGAACTTCATTTTAAAGAACATGAGTTTGATGAACCAAAATATTCAATTAGAGATGCAAAAATTCACAAAGTAAATTACTCTCGTGCATTACGTGTTAATGTTGAATTAGAAAATAAAGAAACTGGTGAATTCAAAGACGATAAAATATTTATGGGGGAAATTCCTGTTATGACACCATGGGGAACCTTTATTATTAATGGTTCTGAACGTGTAGTTGTAACACAAATTGTTCGTTCTGCTGGTGTTTTCTTCTCAGAAGAAATTGATAAAAAATCAGGCAAATCTATCTTTGCGGGTCAAATTATCCCAACGCGTGGTATTTGGATTGAATTTGAAAAGAACAACAAAGATGTTTGGTTTGCAAAAATCGACCGTTCAAAAAAAGTATGCCTCCCTACTTTTATCCGTGCTTTAGGTGTTCCAACTAACTTAGATATGATTAATCTATTTGTTGGTGAAAACGATGATATTGCACCACGTCCACAAAACATCTTAGATATGTTTAGTAAAACATTTGAAAAAGATGATTCGTTCCGTGAAGATGATGCAATAAAAAAATTATATGATAACTTACGCCCAGGTGAAAAAACTTCTCCTGATACAGCTAGAAAATATATTGCAAGCAGATTATTTGAAGTTCGTCGTTATGACCTTGCAAAGGTTGGACGTTACAAATTTAATAAGAAACTTGATGTTGTTGCTCGTGCCGTAGGACATCGTTTAGCTAATGATTTAGTAAATGTTGAAACAGGTGAAGTAATTTTACCAGCTGGTACTGAAATTACATACCGTCGTAACCCTAATACTGGAAAGAGTACAGCTGATATTTTAAGTGAAAATCGTGAAAGTTTCCGTAAAACTTATGAATATGAAGTAATGTTACAAGGCAATAGCGTTGTTTTGGAAACATTAGATGTATTAGTAAAGACAAATGAAGGTGACTTAAAAGTAAGATTACATGGTAATGATCAACGTGAAGATAGATGTCATGTAGTATTATCTGATATTTTTGCTACAATTAGTTATTACATCAATTTGCATGTTGGTGTTGGTAAAGTTGTTGGTAGAATTGATGATATCGACCATTTGAGTAATCGTCGTTTACGTTTAATCGGTGAATTATTACAAAACCAATTCCGTATGGGTATGATGAAAGTTGAAAAGAACATTCGTGATAGAATGTCAACATCAGCTGAAGTTAAGAGTGTTACTCCACAAAATTTAGTAAACATTCGTCCTTTAACTGCAACATTCCGTGAATTCTTTGGTAGTAGCCAATTATCACAATTTATGGACCAAATTAACCCATTATCAGAATTAACTCATAAGAGACGTTTCTCTGCCTTAGGTCAAGGTGGTATCTCTCGTGATCGTGCTGGTTTCGAAGTACGTGACGTGCACTCATCACATTATGGAAGAATTTGTCCAGTAGAAACACCAGAAGGTCAAAACATTGGTTTGATTAACTCACTTGCATCTTATGCTAGAGCTAATGAATTTGGTTTTATTGAAACTCCATATTTAATTGTTAAGAAAGATAAAGAAAATCGTCTTGCAATTATCACAGATGAAGTAAAATATTTTACTGCTGATAAAGAAGAAGAATTTATAATTGCGGAAGCAAACGTTAATATGGGTAAAGATCCTAAGACTGGTCAATTAGTTATCCTTGATGATAAAGTAATTGCTCGTCAATATGGTGAATTTATTGAAACTGATCGTATGAATGTGGATTTAATTGACGTTTCACCAAAACAAATCGTTGCTATTTCTACAGCATGTATTCCATTCCTAGAACACGATGATACAACACGTGCGCTAATGGGTGCCAACATGCAACGTCAAGCAATTCCGCTATTAAAGCCTGAAGCACCATTTGTAGGTACTGGTATTGAATACAAGGCCGCAAAAGACTCTGGTGTTGCAATCTGCGCAGACTTTGATTGTGTTGTAGAATATGTTGATGGTAATAAGATTATCGTACGCGATATGAAAGGTGAAAAACATACTTACCTATTAAACAAATATGATAGATCTAATCACTCAACTTGTGTAAACCAAAGACCAATCGTTGAACCAGGTGAAAAAGTAAAAGCTGGTGACGTTTTAGCTGATGGTTCATCAATGGATCAAGGTGAACTTGCTTTAGGTAGAAACGTTGTAATTGCCTTTATGACTTGGAACGGTTACAACTTTGAAGATGCCGTAATTATGAGTGAAAGACTTGTTCAAGATGACGTATATACTTCAATTCACATTGAAGAGTATACTTGTGAAGTTAGAGATACAAAGCTTGGTAAAGAAGAAATTACTCGTGACCTAGATGGTGAAAGTAAAGATTCTATTGCTAACTTAGATGAAAATGGTATTGTATGTCTTGGCGCTGAAGTAAAAGAAGGCGATACACTAGTTGGTAAAGTATCTCCAAAAGGTATTACTGAACCTACTCCAGAAGAAAGATTATCTCAAGCATTATTCTCAGATAACTCAAAAGATGTTAGAGTATCTTCATTAAAGGTTCCACATGGTGGAAGTGGTATTGTACACCGTATCGAACGTTTCAATCGTAAGTCAGGTGCCGAATTACCACCAGGAGTAAATGAAGTAGTTAGAGTTTATATCGTACAAAAACGTAAAATTACTGAAGGTGACAAAATGTCAGGTCGTCATGGTAATAAAGGTGTTATTTCAAATATTTTACCTATTGAAGATATGCCATTCATGTCAGATGGTACTCCAATCGATATTATGTTGAATCCACAAGGTGTTCCTTCACGTATGAACATTGGACAAGTATTAGAAATACATCTTGGTATGGCCGCAAAGAAACTTGGCGTTCATGTTGCAACTCCAGTATTTGATGGTTTAACTCATCAAGATATCGTAGATATAATGAATGAAGCTCGTGAAAAAGACGAAGAATTAGCTAGAGAAAATCCTGCTAACAAACGTGCTATTATCGATGAAAATGGTAAAACATATTTATTCGATGGTCGCACAGGACGTCGTTTTGATAACAAGATTTCTGTTGGTGTCATGTATATGATTAAACTTGCACACATGGTTGATGATAAACTTCATGCAAGAAGTGAAGGACCATACACACTAGTAACACAACAACCTATGGGTGGTAAGGCCCAAAACGGTGGTCAACGTTTCGGTGAAATGGAAGTTTGGGCTCTAGAAGCATATGGAGCAGCACATACATTACAAGAAATGATGACAATAAAATCAGATGATATTATTGGTCGTAACAAAGTATATAAAGCCATCGTTGATGGTGAACCATTACCTACACCAGGTATTCCAGAAGCCTTCCGTGCTTTAATTAAAGAATTGCAAGGCTTAGGCTTAAGTGTTAAACTTGTTGACAATGAAGGTGTTGATGTTGCCAATAAGAGTCTCGTAGATGAGTTTGCGCAAGCACAAGCAAGTAAACGAGGCCTATAATTAAGGGGTGAATTATTTGAGAAAGTATAAATATTTACAAATAGGAATTGCCTCACCTGAGGAAATAATTTCATGGGCTAACCCAGTCTTACAAGGTAGAAAATTCACTTATGATCCACTTCATAAGGATAAAGTAACCTATGTAAATGAATCAGGCCAAACAGTAGAATATACGTTAAAAGGTGAAGTTAAAAAAGCTGAAACTATTAACTATCGTACTTTAAAACCTGAAAGAGATGGCTTATATTGTGAAGTAATTTTTGGTCCTACTAAAGATTACCAATGTGCATGTGGTAAATCACGTAAAAATGTAACAGGTGAACACAAAGTCTGTGAAAAATGTGGTGTTGAACTAACTGAAAGTAAGGTTCGTCGTGAGAGAATGGGTTATATTGCTCTTGCGGCTCCAGTAGTTCACATTTGGTATTTAAGAAATACTCCAAGTAAAATTGCTATTTTACTTGATATGAAAACAAAAGATGTTTTAGAAATTGCAGCACTTACTTCATACATTATTACAGAAGTAAATGATGATTCAATTGAAGATTTATTCCCTGGTCGTGTAATTACTGAACAAGAACATAGTAGATATAGTCGTACATACTTTGGCCAATACAAAGTAAAAACAGGGGCCGAAGCTATTAAGTTCTTATTACAAAGTATTGATTTACAAGAGACTATTGAAGAAATCCGCGCTGAATTAAAAGTTGCTACTAAACAAAGAAGAGAAAAACTTATTAAAAGACTTGAAATAGTAGAAGCATTCTATCATTCTAATAATAAACCAGAATGGATGGTAATGGATGTTATTCCTGTTATTCCACCTGATTTAAGACCGATGGTACAATTAGATGGTGGTAGATTTGCAACAACTGACTTAAATGATTTATATCGTAGAATTATTTCACGTAACACACGTTTAAGAAAACAAATTGAATCATTCTCTCCAGAGATTATTATCAAGAATGAAAAACGTATGTTACAAGAAGCAGTAGATTCTTTAATTGATAACTCAAAACGTAAGAATAAAGCTGCATTAGATAAAAATCGTCCACTTAAATCATTATCAGATATTTTAAGAGGTAAGCAAGGACGTTTCCGTCAAAACCTATTAGGTAAACGTGTAGACTATTCAGGTCGTTCAGTAATTGTAATTGGACCAGATTTGAAGATGTATCAAGCTGGTATTCCTCGTGAAATGGCATTAATTTTATTTAAACCATTTATTATCAATTACTTGCGTCAAAAAGAATTAAATGAAGCTAATACAATAACGGTTGATAATGGCACTACAATATCACTTGCGTCAAAAGAAAAAGCAGGTGTTAAACGTGCTAAGGAATTAATCGAACGTGGTGCTCCAGAAGCTATGGAAGCCTTAGAACATGTTGTAGTAGAACACCCGATTTTATTAAACCGTGCTCCTACTCTTCATAGACTTTCAATTCAAGCTTTCGAACCAAAATTAGTTGAAGGTAAAGCAATTAGACTACATCCACTTGTAACTACTGCCTTCAATGCTGACTTTGATGGTGACCAAATGCCAGTGCATGTACCACTATCTGAAGAAGCTCAAGCTGAAGCAAGATTATTGATGTTAGCATCTAAAAATATCTTAGCACCTAAAGATGGTAAACCAATTGTTACTCCATCACAAGATATGATTTTAGGTAACTATTATCTTTCTATTGAACGTTCACAAATTGATCGTGAATATAAAACGTGGGAAGAAGTATACAATGCATATTTAACTTGCGAAATAGAATTTAATAACAAAATAATTGTAAATGATGAAGTAGAATATCGCGATATTGAAGCATTGAAGAATGATATTGAAGCTGGTATTACTCCAAGCGTTGGTCGTTTCTTTGTTCCTGGTAGAGAAGGTAAAGCTTTCTCTAGCGAAGAAGAAGTTATTCATGCTTATGAAGAAGGCGCTATTGACTTTCATACAAGATTTGTTATTCCAGGTTATGCTATAAGCAAACCTTTCGTTCATTTAGATGTAAATGATCCTAATTATGAAGAAAAAGTAAAATTAAATAATGAACTAAAAAATCAATACTTAATAACTACTTATGGTAAAATGATTTTTAACCAAATCTTCCCAGAAAAATTCATATATGTAAATGAGCCTACAAAAGATAATCTTGCAAATGGTACACCACTTCGTTACTTTGTTAAACGCGGTGAAAACTATCGCGAAATAATTAAAAATGCTCCATTAGTTGAACCATTTAAGAAGAGTATGTTAAGTATGAGTATCAGTGAAGTATTTAGACAATCTAAACTTGCGGAAACATCAAAAACACTAGATAAGATGAAAGACTTAGGTTTCAAATATTCTACAATTGCTGGTATTACTGTTTCAGCCTTCGACGTTGTTATTGCTAATGAAAAAGGTGATATCATCGCAAAAGCTGAAGAAACAGTTAAGAAATACAATCAAATGTATCGTCGTGGTACAATGCTTAGAGCTGAAAAAACAAGAATGGTTATTGACGTATGGAATAAAGCCAAAGATGATATCGAATCTGCAATTAAGGCAAAGATGAAAGTTGACGCAACTAAGAACCATATATTCATGATGGCCGATTCTGGTGCCCGTGGTAGTTCAAGTAACTTTACACAACTTGCAGGTATGCGTGGATTGATGGCTAAGCCAAATGGTGAATCAATGGAAATTCCAGTAAAAGCTTGCTTTATTGAAGGTATGTCAATGTCTGAATTCTTTATTTCAACACATGGTGCTCGTAAAGGTTCAACAGATACAGCCTTAAAGACAGCTGAATCAGGATACTTAACAAGACGTTTAGTTGACGTATCACAAGATATTACAATTACTAAAGTTGATTGTGGTACTGATAAAGGTATGGTATTAACTACTCTATATTATAAGGATCCAGAAAAGACACCTAATGGTTATTCAGATAAAAACGTTTGTGTTAACTTAAAAGATCGTATCGTTGGACGTTTTGCCGCAAAACCTGTTGTTGCAAAAGTTGATGGTAAAAAGACTGTTTTAGTTGATAAAGGCGAATTTATCAGTGAAGCAATTGCTCAAAAAATTGTTGATGCAGGAGTAAAAGAAGTAACTGTTAGAACATTATTAACATGTGACTCAAAAGTTGGTGTTTGTGTAAAATGTTACGGTTCTGACCTATCAACTACTGGAATTGTTGAAAAAGGTGAAGTTGTTGGTATCGTTGCAGCTCAATCAATCGGTGAACCTGGTACCCAATTAACAATGCGTACATTCCATAGTGGTGGTGTTGCTGGTGGCGATGATATCACTCAAGGTCTTCCTCGTATTCAAGAATTATTTGAAGCACGTGAACCAAAAGGTAAAGGTATCATTTCTGAAGTTAAAGGTGTAATTACAAAAGTTGATACAAGATTAGATAATCGTACTGAAATAACAGTTGAAAGCCCAATTGAAGGAAATAGTAAAACTTATTTAACTGATGCTGGTAAGAAACCAATTGTTAAAGTTGGTGATCATATTGAAGCTGGTGACCTAGTATCTGAAGGATTAATCCATCCAAAAGAATTATTACGTGTTGCCTCAGTTGACAAAGTAGAAAAATATATCCTAAAGGAAGTTCAAAAAGTATATCGAACTCAAGGTGTTGCTATTTCTGATAAACATGTTGAAATCATCATAAAACAAATGCTTCAAAAAGTTGTTGTTATTGATGAAGGTGATACTGATTTATTACCAGGTACATTCATTTCTAAACCTGAAATATATAAAGTAATTAAAGAATGCTATGAAGCTGGTCGTAGACTTCCAGTTGTAAAACCAGTATTACTTGGTATCACAAGAGCATCATTGAAAGCTGATTCATTCTTATCAGCCGCATCATTCCAAGAAACAACTAGAGTATTAACTGAAGCCGCAATCCGTGGTAAGATTGACACTTTAGATGGATTAAAAGAAAATATCATTATCGGTGGTCTAATCCCTGCTGGTACTGGTCTTGTTAGTGAAGATGATGTTGAAATTCAAGAAGATGTAAATGCTCCTCAATACGATATCAAAAAATAATTGAGACTAAAAGGTGGTTTTAAAACCACCTTTTCAATTACCTTGAAATAAAAATAATAAAATGATATACTAAATAAGCAAAGAAGGTGAATTTATGACAATAAATGACTTTGAAATAGTAAATGATGAAATAAAAAAATACTATGGTACTGATAAAGTTTTAGAATTACCTAAAAGTATCAAATCAATAGGTGTTGAGGCATTTAAAAATTGTTTTGATATTGAAAAAATTATTTTAAACGAAGGTATTAAAAAAATTGATAAACAAGCCTTTGTAAATTGCGCAAATTTAAAAAGCGTAAATATTCCCAATTCTTTAACTGATATTGATCCAACAGCATTTATGTATGCAAATAATATAATAGAATTTATCGTATCGGATGATAACCAATATTATAAAGCTATAAAGGGAAGCTTGTATTCAAAAGACGAATCAGTTTTATTATTCTATGCCAACGGTTTAACAAAAACTAGTTTTACAGTTCCCAACTCAGTATATTACATTAGAGATTACGCCTTTTTTGCCAATAAAACTTTAAAAAAAGTAATCATTGGTTCTAACACCAAATGGATTGGTAATTATGCTTTTTGCGAATCTAAACTTGAAAGTGTAAAATTGTCAAAATGGTTAAGTACAATCTGTACAGGTAGTTTTCAATTTACCAACTTGAAAAAAATTGAGATACCTTGTAATGTAACAAGTATTTGTGAAAATGCATTTTTACAGTGCCCCGCAAAGAAAATTTTTTTACCAAGTACTTTGCTAAGTGTTGCGACAGGAGGGTTGATGGTATCAGAAGTTCCAACCATATTTTTTAGTGGTGATAAAGAAAACTGGGATTTAATTACTCTTTACGACAATGCAATTGTACCTAATGCTAGTGTAAAGATAATTGGTAGAAAAAACAAATGGAGTGAAAAAGAACTAAAAATCTATCAACAAGAAAATAATATTGAAACAAACGCCAAAAAACAACTTAAAGATTTTGTTATTGAAGAAGGTATTCTTAAAGAATATCGTGGTAGTGAAACGACAATATATCTACCTCACACGATAACGAAAATATCAAGTGAATTTAAATGCAAAAATAAAGATGAATTAAAGAAAATAGTTTGTTCTAATTCGATTTATGAAATTGAAAGGAATGCTTTAAGAGGATATCAAGGTTTAGAAAATATTGTATTACCTGAAAATCTATTGATAATTGGCCCTTATGCTTTAACCGATTGTCAAAGTTTGAGAGGAATCTCAATAAATGAATCGATAAAATATATTGCGGAGAGCTTTACAGGATATCGTTGTTACAGACTTAATAGCCTAGTAGTAGATTCTAGAAATCATAAATATCTTAGTAAAAATGATATTATATATACCAAAGATGGCAAAAAGGTAATAGCCTACGCAACAGGTAAAAATGCAAAAGAAATCAAATTGATTTCTAAAGTTGTTAGAATTTGCCCTTATGTTTTTAAAAATGTTGAATGCTTAGAAGCAATCGTACTACCAAATAGTGTTGAATCAATTGGGGTAGCAGCATTTTCTGAATGTAAAAAACTTCGCTATGTAAAGTTATCAAAAAAATTACGAATAATTGAACCATATGCATTTAGTAGTTGCTATAATCTAGAAAAAATTGAATTACCAGCTTCACTAGAATATATTGATGCGAAAGCTTTTGATGTTTGTACAAAACTAACTTCAGTAGTATATTTGGGAAGTAAAGAAGAATGGCAAAATCATCCCGAATTTACTGATGCAATTCCTCAAAAAGCCATTTTAACATTTAAAAAGAATAAATAAAAAAAATAGCCTTTTATGAAACTATAAGAAAACATTATAGTTAATTAAAAGGCTTTCAAACTATCTATATATAAAAATTGTAAAAAAATTAATTTTGTGCTATAATTAATAAAAAAGGAGGTATCTTCTATGATTGCAAAAATAGTTGTTAATGTTTCATCAAGTAATGTAGATCAGACATATGATTATAAAATACCTTCCGAAATGGTTTCTTTCGCAAAAGTTGGTTCTCGCGTAAAGGTAGGATTTGGTCCATCAGACCGAGTTGTTATGGGCTTCATTATGGAACTCCGTGATGAACCTACCTATGAAGGTTCTTTAAAAGATGTAATTGAAGTCGTTGATTATGAACCAGTATTAACAAAAATGCAATTAGAACTTGCAGAAAAAATTAGAGATGATGCGATTTGTCCACTAATTAGAATATTAAATCAAATGATTCCTAATGCTTTAGTATTGAAAACTACAAAATATTTGACTATCAAAAACTATCAAGCAGTGGATGCTAGTATTGCTCAATTATTCAAAGATAATGAAAAAATACCATATCAAAATAGCTTAAAATCGTATGATAGCAAAATTGCCAAAGAAGTTGCAAATAATAATATTGAAGTATCATATCAAGCAAATCAGCTTTGTACTGATCACTATGTTAAAAAATATTTAATAAATCCCACTAATGCATATAAATACATTAACGATTTACGCAGTAAAAAACAAAAGGATTTAATTTTAAATCTCCAAAATGAAATAGCATTGACAATGGATGAAATAACTGAAAAATATGGAACTTCAAGGGCAGTTGTTTTAGCATTAGTAAAAAATGGCTATCTTGATGTAATAAATGAAGTAGCTTCAAGAATTAAAATAAGAGAAATTCCTATTGATAAAAAAATTAGACAATCAAAGGATGAAACAGTAGTACAATTACTTAATTCTCTTGACACTGCTAATAAACCTATTTTATTTATCCCAAAAGATAATACCCAACAAATAGATAGCATAATCCAAATTATTAATAAGTATCAAAAAAAGCAACAAAATGTTTTGATTATTACCCCAGAGATTTTGAGTAGCTATCAGATAGAAAATATAATTAGAAAGAAAACTGGACTTAGTATAGCACCTATTAATTCAAAATTATCGGATGGTGAATATTACGACTATTATAAGGAAATAAAAAAAGGTAACTATCCAGTTGTAGTTACAACTCCAGTAGGGGCGTTATTACCATACAATAATATTGGTGCTATTATAATGATAAATACCGATAGTGACAATTACTATAATGATCAAAGCCCTAGATATAACTTAAAGAAAGTAATGATAGATTATGCTTCGCTACTTGGTTCACAAGTAATTTTAACTTCATTTGCGCCAAACATTACTGATTATAGTTATGGGCTCAAAAATTATTATCAAATAATTGAAAGCATAGAAAGAAAAGAATTACCAGTAGTTCATGTTGTTGATTTAAAACAAGAATTACGAAATGGAAATAATTCACCAATTTCTCAAAAATTACTTATTGAAATTTTAAAAGCTAAAAAAGCGAACAAAGTATCAATTCTAATTGTTAACAATAAAAGTTATAGTTCTTATGTTATGTGTAGAAGCTGTGGGAAAACTATTACTTGTCCTAGGTGTAATATATCTTTACAATATAACAAAAAAAATAACTTATTAATTTGTCCAGCTTGCTCATATCGAGTAGCTTTTACAAATGAGTGTCCAACATGCTCAAGCAAAGAATTAAAATTTGGTGGTTTTGGAATGGAACAAATTAATGAAGAATTAAACACTAATTATCCATCAATTACTACCGCAATTCTAAATGAATCCAATTATGATGATTATTATCAAATTATGCTAGGTTTGGAAGAAGAAACAATTGATGTAATCATTACAACCAGTGTTTTAGCTAATAAAATTGATAGTGATAGAATTGGTATGGTAGGAATTATAAATCTTGATAGTGTTGCAAAAATACCAACCTATGATGCAAACGAAAGAGCATATGAAATGTTGACATATGCTAAAGAGTGTCTAAATTCTTCTGAAGATAGTTTAGTTATTCAAGCATATAGTTTAGATGAAATATATTTAAAGACTTTCTTGTTAAATGACTATCATGCTTTTATTAAAGAAGAGTTGAGTGTAAGAAAAATTTTAAAGAATGAACCTTTTTATTACATAAATAGAATTTTTATTAAAGCAAAGTATGATTTAATGTATAAGGAAGCAAATGAAGTAAAAAAATATTTACAATCAATGTTAGGAAAAGAAGTATATGTAATAGGACCTACATATAATCATCAACATCAAATGGTTCAAATAATTGTTAAACATCGCATCAATGATATTGGTGAAATTTATAAAAAAATATATGAAAAATATCAAACAACAACTGTAACGATAATTATTGATCGTTATCCTAAATATATTTAGAGGTGATAAAATGTTAAGAATTGTATTTATGGGAACACCTGAATTTAGTGTGCCAATTTTAGAAGCTTTAATTGAAAAATATGATGTTATAGGAGTAGTAACCCAACCAGATAAATGCGTTGGTAGAAAAAAAGAATTAGTGGCATCACCTGTTAAACAATGTGCACTAGCTCATAATATTAAAGTATTTCAACCAGAAAAGATTAGAAAAGAATATGAAGATATTGTTGCATTAAACCCTGATTTAATTGTTACTGCCGCATATGGACAACTAGTAGGCATGAAATTACTTAATGCACCAAAATATAGATCAATTAATGTGCATGCTTCATTACTACCAAAATATCGTGGTGGTGCACCAATCCATCAAGCAATTAAAAATGGCGATAAAGAAACGGGAATTACCATTATGTATATGGAAAAAGAAATGGATGCTGGAGATATTCTTGGTGTAAGAAAAGTAAAAATTGAAGATAGTGATACTTGTGGAAGTATGTTTAATAAACTATCTTTAGTTGGAAGAGATTTATTACTTGAAACAATTGATAAATTAGTAGAAGGAAAAATCACCCCAATAAAACAAAATGAAAATGAGGCTACATTTGCCTACAATGTAACAAAAGAAGAAGAATTAATAGATTTTAATGAAGAAACCGCTACTGATGTATTTAATCATGTACGTGCATATAATCCTAATCCCGTTGCTCATATGCTATTAAAGGGTGAGCCATTGAAAATTTATGAAACAAAAGTTTATGATTATAAACATAACTATGAACCAGGAAAGATATTTGTTATGAATAAAAATTATGTTTATGTTGCATGTAAAGATAATACAACAATCGAATTAGTAACTGTTCAACCAGTTGGTAAAAAACCGATGCCCGCAAGTGATTTTGCAAATGGCGCATTAAGAAAATATTTATAAGGAGATTACTATGTCAAAACCAAAGTTATATTACTCAAGAGAAGAAATGCAAAAATTAAATACTGATAAGTTGTTAGAACGTGGCGTTACAATCGAAGAAATTGCGAAAATTGCGTATAAACAACAATATCGATATAATAAAGATATAAAAATGGAAGATTGTATTGAAAGTGTTGAAAAAATATTATCATTAAGAGATATTTTTCATTTAGTACAACTAGGAGCAGAAATTGATAGATTGACTGAAGAACATGCTTTTAGAGGACCAATTCAAACAATAATGGAAAATGATTTAGGAGTTTTTGGTGTTGATGAAATATTTGGTTTAGATATTGCAAGATTATATGGTGCAATCGGTCAAACTAATTTTGGTGATATTGATGTTAATAAACCAGGAATAGTTGCTAAATTAAATGAGGAAGGTAAATCGGGTTCACCGGCTTGTCATACTTTTTTAGATGATATCGTTGGCGCAATAGCTGCTGCAGCGTCTACAAGAGTAGCGCAAATATGGTCTGAACAAGAAGCTCAAAAAGAAAAATAGATAATGGAATCAATTAAAGAAATATTTAAAATTGGTCATGGCCCATCTAGTTCACATACGATGGGACCGTGCTTTGCAAGTGAAGAATTTATTAAAAGGTATCCTAATGCGACAAAGTATAAGTGTACGTTATTTGGGTCACTTGCAATGACTGGTAAAGGACACTTAACCGACTATATAATAAGGAAGACTTTTAGTCCTAAAGAATGTGAAATTGTTTTTAATTATGACAAAGTATATAGTTATCATCCCAATGCAATGCTATTTGAAGCTTTTTCTGAAAACCGAAAAGAAGGAGAATGGTTAGTTTTTAGCGTTGGCGGTGGAAGCTTAAAGGAAGAAAATGAGGATCGTGGTAAATCTAAGAACGAAATTTATCCTCACAAATCAATGAATGAAATATTGGCATATTGCAAATCTGAAAACTTAACAATACCAGAATACGTTAAACGTTTTGAAAAAGATATTGATTCATATTTAGTTAAGGTTTTAGAACAAATGCATATTACATTAAACAATGGATTATCGTCCGAAGGTTATTTACCTGGTAGACTTCATGTAAAGAAAAAAGCCAAAGAATTTTATCAAAAGTATCTATCTAATCCAACTAGAGAATCACTAGTATATGCGTATGCACTAGCAAATAGTGAAGAAAATGCTTCTGGAAATATTGTTGTAACTGCACCAACTTGTGGTTCATGTGCAGTTGTTCCAGCCGTTTTATTGAGCTTTCAAAAAAATAACAATGTCAGTGATGAAAAAATAATTGAAGCATTAATGGTTGCGGGAATAATCGGCAATATTGTAAAAACTAATGCTTCTATATCGGGAGCGGAGGTAGGATGCCAAGGTGAAATTGGTGTTGCATGTTCAATGGCATCAGCTGCCTTAACATATTTAGAAAATGGCGATAATTATGATATTGAATATGCGGGAGAAGTAGCACTTGAACATCATCTTGGAATGACTTGTGATCCAGTAGATGGTATGGTTCAAATTCCTTGCATAGAAAGAAATGCGGTTGCGGCAATGCAAGCATACAATGTTGCAAGCTATGTTAAACTTGCTGGCCACAATCATAACATTACACTTGATAGTGTTATACAAGTTATGAATGAAACAGGCAAAGATATGCACACAAAATATCGAGAAACATCAACAGGTGGACTTGCCATCCATAAAAGAGGATAACATGGAACAAAATGAACAATTATATAAAGAAATAAAAAATAACGCCCGTTTTACAGTAGAATGTTTAAGCCTTAATCATGAAGGACAAGGTGTATGTAAAATAACTGGCATTAAAGATGGTGAATTATTTGAAAACTATCCCATTTTCGTAGATGAACTATTAAAAGGTGAAAGAGGCATAATTGAAATAACTAAAGTATCAAAAACATATGGTTATGCCAAAATAGTTACTTTATTTAAAGAAACAAAGTCTAGTGACCATGTTGTGCCCAAATGTTTACTATCAAAAGAATGTGGCGGTTGTAATTTAATGCATATGAGTTATGACTTACAATTACGATTTAAACAACAAATGGTAAAAGAAACTATGGAAAAGATTGGTAAATTAAATGATGTGAATGTATTACCAACAATAGGAATGGATGTACCATATGAATATCGTAATAAAGTACAAGTGCCATTTAGAAAAAAAGGATTTAAAACAATATGTGGTTTCTTTAAAAGAGATTCTCATAATGTTGTTCCATTTTCTAATTGCTTAATCCAACCTGAAATTTCTAGTCAAATTATTAATTTTACACGAAATCTTTGTAATGAATATAAAGTGACTGGTTACAATGAACTAGATAATAGTGGCTTAATAAGACATGTATTAGTTCGAACAAATAGTGATTTGTCGCAAATAATGGTGGTACTTGTTTTAACAAGTAGAGAACTACCAAATGAAGAAAGCATTGTAAAAAAACTAATTACAAGATATCCTAACATCAAGTCAATCGTTAAAAATATTAATAATGTAAAAGGTAATACTATTTTAGGTGATGAAGTAATTACTATTTATGGAAGTGATACTATTACAGATGAACTTTGTGGTTTAAAATTTAATATTGGCCCCAAATCATTTTATCAAGTAAACCATCAACAAACAGAAAAACTATATCAAAAGGTCGTAGAACTTGCAACATTAAAAGATACTGATACAGTAATAGATGCTTATTGCGGAATAGGAACAATTGGACTTATTGCCTCAAAGCATGTAAAAGAAGTTTATAGCGTTGAAATTATCAATGAAGCAATAAAAAATGCTAAAATAAACGCAAAAGTAAATAAAATAAAGAACATAACTTTTGTATGCAACAAAGCTGAAAATCAAATAAAATTATGGCAAAAATCAGGCATAAAAGCAGATGTCATAATTGTTGATCCACCTAGAAAAGGGTGTGACAAAAGTTTACTGGAAACGATTGATGAAATGCGAATACCTAAGATTGTGTATGTTTCATGTGATCCCGCAACCCTTGCTAGAGATTTATGTAGCTTAAAAGAGAAAGGCTATTATATTAATAATATTCAACCTGTTGACATGTTTCCACAAACATCAAATGTTGAGTGTGTAGTTTGTCTTGAAAGAAGATAGAATAAAAGGCTGCCATCATAATATTTAAAGAAGTAAATTAAATGCAACTCAATTAAAAAATCGACATATACGATAATGATGCAGGAATAAAAATTTTTTCTAATCATCTTAATAGGCTTTTAACACTATATAGAATTAATTATTTGTAATTCTGCTATGATAAAGATAAATTCTTTAATCGTAGGTACATACGGATTCAGAAGAATTGAGTCAGTGAGAGAAGAAACTATTTGCATTTATATTTTTTGGAGGATAAAATGAATTCGATTGAAAAAAATATTGTAAAACTTTTTTTAGAAATAAGTGTACCAAATGAATTTTTAAATTCACCTGATAAGATTTTGTTTGATGAATTTTTAAAGGGTAAATGCACTATATTCTTAAAAAGCTCTAAAATTGATAATGATACATTTTTAAAAATAGTATCTCTCAAGAATCAATTAACTAAAGATATTAATTATCAAAATAATGAGAATGTAATTTATTTCGATTTTATGAGATTAGTAATTTCTATTATGAAAAAATTTATAAAGATAAATTAACAGTAACTTGCATAAGTGTAATTATCTTGATGATAGATATTTGCACTCTTAATATTGATGGATTAATTATATCATTTTTGTATATTTAATAGGAGGGAATTTAAATGTTAACAGATAATGAAAAAATTGTTATAAAACAATTTCAAAAAACTAGTATACCTTCAGTGTATAAATTGGATGATACTGATAATATATTATATATTGAACATGTTGATTTTGATTTGTGTAATATACTTTTAAAAAATAAAAAAATGAACATAGAATATGTTCAAAACGAATTTAAAGAGTATGCAAAGTTTTTAGAACAATTAGATATTTCAAGTTATGATAACGATGCAAAAAAGTATTTGGTGCTATTAACAGAAGTAATTAATATATTTTTAAGAAACAATTTATTGTAATATCAACTTGTAGAAATGTAGTTGTCTTGATGATAGATGTTTACACTTTGTTAGAATAAAAAAGATAATTTGGTGAAAGGTATTTGAAAAGCATATGAAATCATTTTCTTTAAAAAACATTACATTTACTAAAGATGAAGTCATAATTAATAAAAAAAAGAAACAAATTAAATGTCCTGTTGATAACATTAAACAAATCAAGTATACTCGTATAACGTTTATTAATTTTTTGCTTGCATATGGTTCTGATTATCCGCCTGGCTGGTTCCAAATAACATTCAAAAATCGTGTTGACAAAACGTATAGTTATGGCTTTTTCGTTAAGTATTCTGATTTAAAGAAATTACCGAAAGAGTTTTTAGAAAAAGTCACAATTGATTAAATGCTTTTTATACTATGATTGGAATTTGGTTTAAAAACTGAAAAAGAAAAACATAAAGGTAGTTGGATTGGAGAAATCTTTATTGGTATTTATGACGGATTTAATGGAGAAGTTTATTAATAAGAAGGTGGTTCATTGTGTTACTCAAAGTATCGAAATTGAGCAAATGGGATAAGAAACATTGGATTTTTAAATATTCAAATTCTGATTTTGATGAAATTATTAATTTAATAATTAATAATTTAGATTATGATTATATTGAATTGTTGATTTGGTCAGCTGAATTATATTTATTTAATGACATTGATTATATTCTGTTAAATGATAATAGAAAGTTTTCAACTATTAAAATTGATAAATCAAATAGTATAAAAATTTTAGAACCAAGTATTTATGATGAAATTAGACACTTTGAAATCAAAATATTTAATGAAAATAATAAATTATTTTATTTAGTAAGTGATAATTATGGTGAATACACTTCTATAAATATGGATAAAACTATTGATGAAGAAAAACTAACACAAATACTAGATAGTATCTTTATAAAAAAAGCGTAATAATGGAAATAATTTTAATAAACCATACCATTAATTAGATGCAATGATTTATGATAAAAATATATTAATTGTTTCGAAAAATTTTACAGAAACAAAATTAACACTTTTTTATATTTTAAAGAACAATAAAAAAGTATTAATACCTTTGGTAGTCTCAACCAACGTTGAGTGTGTAGTTTGTCTTGAAAGAAGATAGGTAAAAATAAGGGTTTTATGACTATTTTGAACTAAAAAAATAGAAACTTAAGCAAAAATTCATATAAATAAGTTTAAAATACTACAAATACAACATATACCTTTGGTAAGTTCAACCTAGGTTTAAGACTACCAAAAGTCCAAGTATGAGGGAACATAACAGTGAGTTTTAATATTAACATGAACAAAAGTTTATAACTAGATAGATAATTATTTTATTTGTATTAATAGAACCATGAGTAAGCATAATTCAAACTAAAGATTTTTTCTTTTGTTGAAAATGAATTTTTTTGTGTAAACAAAATTTTCACAAGTGTACGGATGTGGTAGAGTTGATGTTTTGAGAAATTTATGTTAAACTTTAAGCAAGAAAATTTGTTATGTAAATTTACGGAGTTGCTAATTCCAAATAGCCTATAAAAAATTATAATTTTTAGTAAAATAAGGTTTTGAAGATATGGCAGTTTATGACAATAGCTAACTAGCAAATGCAAGATACAAACACACAATATTAAAAAGGTTTTAAGTCACATATGTGGCACAGAACATATTCTAAAATCGAAAGGAGACTAACTATTATGACACACAAAAAGGCGAGTAAATCAAAAATTTTTACACTGTTATTCAGTTTTATAATGTGCGCTACCTTTATTTCTAGCATAGCAATGGCAAGTCTGACAAAAACAGTATATGCGGCTGACACAACGCAGATTGACACACTGGGCGTAGCGTTTAAGAAAGTGAATGTTGGCGATACTCTTGACGCCGCTTTTGAATTTGAGAATGCTACAACCAAAACACTCAAAGTTCCTGTGGGAGCAAACTATACGGCAACGCTCGTATCTGTATCAAAAAACGGGCAGGGAATAAAGTTGTGGGATAATGATGATACATCACTCCCATGGAGCAGAGTCGAAACTCAATATGTTGAACAGAACGTTGCATATTGTGTTCGCGTTCGTTTCAAAACAAATGATGGATATAAATTTGTTAAGGATTTGCCACGATTGAAAAGCAATATGCAAGTTTTGGGCGCAGAGCTAGGCAAAGGCAAAGATATAGAAATTTGGGATACCGCAGGAATAAATAGCATTGCAACGATAGTGTATATGAGTTTCCTCATTACAAAAGGGATGACCTATATCGGCAATATACAAACCATATATCCCGAAATTGGTAAATCGGTAACGGGTACTATTGGCATTGCAGGCGTAGACACCGGTTTTTGTATAAGCGGCGCACCCGGTCCGTATACCTATGAGGCAAAGATTGCACCTATAGGAACAGAAATTCAGACAAGTAACGTTTTTGACAAATCAAACTGTTACTATCAAATAACCGCCGTCAACTCTATGGATTATGGCACGATGTATATAACAGCAACGGCAGCGGACGGAAAGACTTGCGATATTCCTGTTCAGATTGCGGCAGTATCTGGCGGACACGAGCATACTTGGAGTGATTTTGGAAAGATAGATTTTGAGTATCACGGATACAGAAAATGTACTGATCCCGCTTGCCCGGGCATAGCCTATGATTTTGACACAGGCTCGCAGTATGCGGCACACGAGTTTGTTGGTGGATGCACCGAAAAATGTACAAAGTGTGGCAATCTTGACAATCCAAATGCAAAGCATAATCTCACCGATTTAGTTGAAGAAACCCCCGCAACTTGCGTTGCAGGTGGTATGAAAGCACACTATACATGCACAGGATGTGGAAAGTTTTTTGATGAGGACAAAAATGAAACAACCGAAGAAGCGTTAAAAACACCCGTTAGTCCATACTATGGACACAATTTTGGCTTTTGGGTTGAAGAAGAGTACGCGACTTGTCAAACTCCTGGCAGAAAAGGATACAAGCATTGCAGTATTTGCGATAAGGATTACGATGCAAGCAATAAGGAAATTACCGACTGGGTTATCCCTGTAAATCCGGATGGACACGAACTTGGTGCCTTAATTGCCGAAATACCTGCAACTTGCAAAGACCCTGGTGTCAAAGAACATAGAGATTGCAATTTGTGCGGAAAACATTGTGATCCGATAACCAAAAAAGAGATTGCAGACCTGACTATCCCCACCACAAACAACCATACCTTTGGAGGTTGGATAGATGAAGTTGCACCGACAACCACAGAATTTGGAACGAAAGGACACAAAGATTGCACGGTTTGTGGAAAACATTTTGATAGTGATGGTAACGAAATCACTGAACTCAGAATTGCTAAAATCGGCATGTACAACGTTGTAATAAACGGCGAAAGTAAATTTTATTCACACGATGAAAGCGTAACCGTAAAGGCAGAAGATAAAGAAGGTAAAGTGTTCAAAGGTTGGCTGGATGAAAGTGGTGAAATCATAAGCACCAAAAAGAGCTATGCCTTTAAAGTAACAGGAGAAAAAAAACTGACGGCAGTGTACGAAGATATTCTTGAAACAAAGAAAGGATTGTCTAGCGGACAGATTGTTGGAATCGTAATTGGTTCGGTAGTGGTTGCTGGAATCGGCGGATTTGCTGTTCTTTGGTTTGCAGTTAAGAAAAAGACGTTTGCAGACTTGGGCGTTGTTTTGAAGAAAGGCTCCACTGCTATCGGAAACTTCTTCAAAAATCTAGGAGCAAAAATCAAAGCATTGTTCACCAAGAAAAAATAAAGTGCAGCAATTAGAAAAAATCAAATATCAATAAAAGAGCTAGAGGAGCTATGAACTAATTCTTCTAGCTTTTTTCAACTGTACGCAATTTGCATTAAAATAGATTATCTTACACATTAAAGTCGGTCAAAAATTCTTTTGTAGACTTAAAAAAATAAGCTATTTTCACAAGAATTCATAGTTTTGCTATGATGAAATGCTGAAAATAGCTCTTTTTTATTCAAAAAGGGTAGAGTTGTACGGGATTTGAATACTAGTATCATTACCATTTTTTTAAGTAATTTTTAATATTTTTGTCAGTTTTTTATTCAAAATATGAGCAAATATAGGCAAAAAAGACAAAAACGATGTTGATGATATTTATAGTATATTCTATACGAAAGCGTTTTATCCTACAATATTTAAAATATATGATATAACAAAATTGAAAATCATTTTTATTTTTGCAGTAACTTATAATAAATTGCAATTTAATTTTTAATGTAATATGGGAGTTTTTAGAAGACTTACCATAAATATTTTAAGTTGCATAAAATTCCAACATTTGTTCTATATAATATTAGTCTACTTGTGGTTGATTTCTTTCTTATTTCAAATAAAAGGTTGAATATATATAAAAATGATGATATAATACAAGCAAAGAAAGAAGGAGGAATATAGAATGAAAAAGGTATTGATGATATTTTTTATGTTAGTTATTGCATTTATGATGGTTGGATGCAGCAATGATAATACTATTCTGTACAATGCAGTAATGGTAGATAGAGGAAGCATTGCCGCTGCTCAAACAGTTAATCATTTTAAAGAAGACTTTTTATTAGAAAATAAAGTTTCAGGTGTGTGTTATAAAAATGAAAATTATGATCCAACTAATCCGGAAAGTGAGGAATATATTTTTGATGAAAGTTCACCAAAGACAATTACATATGTTCTAGATTCATTAGATAAGTATGAACAAGTTTTTAATAAAAATTATGAAATTGATTATGATAAAGAAATATTAATTTTATATTTATTTGCTGATACAAATTGTACATATAGTTTAGATAGTGTTGAATTAAATAATAATAATTTAAAAATAACATGTAAAAGTAAAATTAACGTTACGACTGTACCTGAAAGAACTTTTATTCTTATAAAAATGGATAAAGTAGAATTTGAAAATATTGAATTTATTTGGAATTAAAGGATAATTTTATGAAAATGTGTCCCAAAAATTTACTCAGATTCAAAATATAATTATTTAACCAAATTAGTATTTTTTATAATATCCTTAACTAATCACACAATTGCTAGGAAAAAAATCGAGCAAATTGCATATGACAAAATAAGATGTTTAACTAAAGAAGAATTGTTTATAAAGAGATTGGTTAATTCTTTAAATTATTTATTTAATAATATTAATCAAGAGTTTGATGAAGAAACATTTACAAACTTTGTGGATGTAGTGATTATAAGAAAAAGATATGAACTTTAGTTTAAATTCAAATGTGGAATAAGTAAAAAATGGCTAGCAGAATGACACTGTTAGTCGCTTTTTGATGTTCTGTTAGGATTATAAAACAAATTGGAATAAATGTAAGGTTAGAGAACAAAAAGAAAAATTGAAGCTTTTCAACCAATATCTATTAATATTTTTAAATTCATGATATAATAAATACACCTTTGGTAGTTTCAACAAATGTTGAGTGTGTAGTTTGTCTTGAAAGAAGATAGGGGAAAATAGAAAATTTAGTCAATACTATCAATTTACTGATTGATGATGGTTTATTAGGAGGTTGTAAATGCTTTTAAAGAAAAAAGATACGGATTTACCAACGGAAGCAGAAAAAATTATGTTATCATATGCCGAAGGTAATATTACGGTATATGATTTTTGGAAAGAATTTTGTAATAATGATTGTTTGCAAAATTTAATATATAATGATAAAAAATTACCCGTGAAAAATAAACCATTTTTATATGAAAATATTGATTTAAAATTTTTATACCATAGGTGTGAAGTTTTTAGAGTTGTGAAATGTTACTTTTTGAGAAGAAATATAAAAGTGAATTTTTATAATGTGGATGAAATATTATATAGTGAATTAATTAAAATTGTGCCTGAGTATATAAATATTGATGATAATTGGTTTGTAAATAATATTTTAAATAAATGTAGTTTTAAAGTTGGAACTATTCAAAGAAAAGAATGGATAAGTGATAAAATAAAAGAACATTATAAATATGCAGTTATTCCCCCAAAATGGCTTCAATCTTCCGAATGGCCTATTGGTGAAAAAGGACCTTTATATTTTGAAAAACAATCTAATAATCCTAATACAAACATGGATAATTTTATAGACTATTACTTTTATGATGGAAATAAAGAAATAATTATAAGACAATATGATTAAAAAGTTTATAAAGAATCCTAATATGTAAAATGCAAATAGGATATAACGGAAGTGTTTGTGTAAACAACCAGATGTATATGAACCATTTTTAAACATATTTTTTACAAACACTTGCATTATTTTACATATTATGGTATAATCAAAACATAAATAATAAATATCCTAAGTCTGCTTTTGGGGGAAGACACTCTTAAGAAAACACATACTGATTATAAAAACTCCCTAAAGAAAAGGGAGTTTTTTGCATTAAAATAAGTTATCATGTGTAAACTGCATATAATAATATGATATGTCAAAGACATTTGTAAAAAAATTTACTGTTGTAAATGATAATGATACGTATGCTTCAAATCCTATTGATATCAATATAAATATGAAAATAACACCTATGCATTATACATATATAGATTTATCTAAAGCAGACGTACCAATTAATATGCTTCAATATTATTCATGGATTTCAACTACAAATGTTTCTGTTGATGGTTGGGGAAGATTGCTAGCTAATAATAATGCTTTGGGAACGACTGTTAATATAGTAGGTACATATATGTACAATCCAAAAGTCAAAATAAAGGTTAGTGTCAATACAGTAATTGATGTAAGATTTTTGGCGTACAATGATGGATATGTTAATAGAGATTTATATTTTACTCCGACTGCAAATATAATTAAAAATGTTAGAACTAGCAATATTGAAACAAAATATTATACTTCATGCTCTAATGATGAATTAATTAATTGGTTAGAAACCTGTAGATTATTCTTTATTCATACGCATGGAGAGCAAAATGGAATTTATAGAGGTAACGGAATATTGAACTCGGCTGATTTAGCTTCTGTAGATTTAACAAATCTACAAATGGCTCTTTTACTGACTTGTATACAGGAGAAGGAGGTTATAGTCAATCTAGAGTTGACGCAAATTCGCCAATTAATATTGTTGAAAGAATGGTAGCTTGTGGAGCAGAAACAGTGGTAGGATTTAATGATGTTACATATGTTAGAGATTGTAATATTTTTGCACCTGATTTTGCAAGACAGACAATGAATAATCATTTATTGGTACAAGATGCAATTGATAGCATTGATTATTCAAGTTATTATAAAAATATGTCATCAATAGCTGTTATTGGTGGCAATGCTGAAAATGAAATTTGGAATTAGGAGAATAAAAATATGTCAAAAAAAATGATTTATTTAAAAATTATTATTGTAAGTTTATGTTTGCTTGCACTAACTGGCTGTTCTTTTACCAAAAAAGACAATTCTTTTATTATAGATGTCGTTAACGATGAGACAAATATGAAAGCAGAGTTATCCACATGGAATGAGGGATATTTTGAAAATAAAAGTGCCCCTCAAAATAAAGAATTTATATTTAATGATGTAACATATACAGGAGTTTATGAACAATCGATAATAAGAAAGTGGGAATCATATACAACAAACATATATGTTGATACAAATGGTATAGAATTTGGATTTAAAGATAATACGAATCAATTAGTATTATTAAACTTGATGAATAAAAATTTCTTTGAAACTGAACCTTATAAGGAAGATATAATTAATTCAGATGAGTATGCACTTGATCTCGCAAAAGAAATTGCTGAAAGTTATATTAATGTTGAAGAGTACGAACTTATTATTGATAAACCAGTTACAAGGGAAAAAATTAAGGATGGAAAAAAGTATTATATTACTTACTATACGTTTACTTTCGCAAAAAAAATAAATAATGTGTATACATCAGATAGCTTAGCAGTTAAAATTACTTCAAAAGGGAATTTAGCTTCTTTGTATGTAGGAGATGTAGGAGTGTTTGATAATATTGGACAAAAAGCATTTTCAATTAGTAATATTACAAAAGCAAATGAAAAGAAAATAATAAACGCATACCAATCTCTTAATTATAATGTTCTAGAACAGGAAGTAGAATATCAAAGACTTGTTGTTACTCCTGAAGGTAAATTAGCATTATATTCATCAAACAAAGTTTCAGTAGTTGCAAATAAAGATGAAACCTTATTAAAAACAGGAATATGCTTATTAACCTATATTGATAGTTGAAATGTTTAGAAAATAGTAAAAAAGATAAAAGTATACGTTTATATGTCAATATCTTTGCAATTTTACAAAATCATTCATAATTATAAGCATAATTATTTTGTTGATTAGGACGATAATATTTTAAATAATTTTCATAGAAAGCTTTTCTCCAAGGATGATTCCGAGCAGGAGAATAAGCTTTCTTTTCCTTTTCAATTTTAGGTTCAAGGATAGAATCTTTTCTATGAGTTTTCAATTTTTCCATAAAGTATTGAGTGCTGTCAAAAAGAACAAAATATTTATCATCAAAAGTTTTAACTACTAATCATTCTGATTTAGGTTTAATATTCAAAGGTTTACCATTTTGGTTGTAAATTTTGTAATAAGAATTATTATATTTGATAGTACAACCATTATCAACCTTTCTATGAGAAACAATAGTTAAGAATTCATTAATATTTTGGTTTTCTTGTAGACATTCAAAAGCATTTATGGTATCATTATAAGGTAACGAAAATTCATTGTTAAAAATGTCGATGAACTGTGGTAGGTAACAATTGGCATCAACAATGTTATTTATGTTATTTAGACTGAGTTCAACGACTAAACGACTTTGAAGGGTTTGGAATAGGCGTTCAATTCGGCCTTTTACTTGTGGTATTGAAGAAGTAGATAAACAGATGCCTAAACGATGGCACATAAAGCCGTATTGAGTAAAAGTATTTCTTTCTTCAGAAGATTTACCATGTTTTTGGTAATTAAAAACAGTTCTATTATCATTTAAAATTTGGGTAGGAATTCCGTATTTTTCAAGGAATTGCTTAGTAATATGGTAATAACCGAAAGGAGTTTCTTGAGTATCAAAATAAGCGCCAACAATCATACCAGTAGCATCATCAATCGCCGCATGAAGAGTAGATTTAAAATTACCAAACCATAAATGGATAGAAGCATTCATTCGGATTTGTTCACCAAAGTATTTAGATCTTTCTTTTCTAGGGTGAGAATCAACATCATCAAGTAAATGATCAGCGACAATGATTTGTTCAGATTTTGTAAGGTTTTGTTTATTAGCTGATTTAAATTTAATTCTTTGGCGATAGGCAGTTTTGGTGCTTTTTCTAGCTTTAGGAGAAATAAAACCAAGTTTTTCAAAAAGTCTGTATAAGAAATTACAAGAAACATTGATATTATAATCTCTTTTTAAAATAACACGGAAATGTCTAAAATTAACATCACAATCTATTTTTTCATAAATAGAAATAATATTATTATAAAATTGATCAGAATAAGTAGTGGATGGTTTTCTATTATGATTTTTATGACTAAAAGATTCTTTACCATTAAGTTTATATCTAGAAACGAGATTATAAGCAGTTTTAAGAGATGAGTTTAATTGAAGAGCTAAGTTTTTATAATTAGTACATTTATTATCAACAAATCTTTTTACGATTTCATATTTAGTTTGTCCTTTCATTGTTAAATTTACCTTTCTCATGTGAAGTGCCTCCATATGAGTAATTATACCATATAGAGAAAATATCAACTAAATTGTAAAATTCAAAAGATAACTATTTTGAGTATATCATAAGATAATCAGATTTTTAAACATATTTTTTACAAACACTTGCATTATTTTAC
>ULTC01039564.1_pt1 | contig 49260 bp, 45 predicted proteins | sample 1957091 | NCBI WGS metagenome assembly ULTC01 (sample SAMEA4835720, study PRJEB28245) | human gut metagenome | biome: gut microbiome; material: fecal sample | place: Denmark | collected 2008 | reverse complement strand
TCCCGAGGGGAAGGGGTTTGGGGTTAGGGATAGAGAATTTGTGCTATCTTTATAGAAAACAACTTTTTCTACGGTATTAACGGCTTTTCAATATCAGCCGATTGCTAAGCAATTATACTATATTGCCCGTCCTGTTTCAATCGGTAAAATGCACAAGGTATTTAAGGCAAAACCGCATAATTATTGTCATGCGATTGCGCAGTCAGATTTTTCGTCAGATTGTATAAATTGAGTGCAGGCAGGCCGGCGCCTGTCAAGCGAAATTTGTGCAAGATGGCGGAAAATATGCAAGCAAGCGTGTGGCAAAGGTGATAGCCGTTAATTATGCGGTATTGCCTTTAAGTTATCAAGGCGGTTTAGTCTATTATGCAACGCTGTATTGCTTTATTTCATATCGGGCTATTCAACATAGTAATATCTGAGGATTTGAAAAAATTACGGAAATTTCAAAAAAACACTTGACAAACGGTTTTACAGCGGATATAATTAACACAGAATATGTTAAACCTATGAGTGAGAGTAGTAGCACCCGTCACTGTATGACAGAGAGTTGCCGGTCGGTGTAAAGGCAATGATACATACGCTTGTGAATGGACTCACGAGGGCAAACCGAGAATATCAGTTTATGATATTTTAGGGGAGACGGATACCTCCGTTACAGGTCGCACATATGATAGTATGTGTAGCGAGTGACCGTGTTTTATTATACGGTAATTTGGGTGGTACCGCAGGTAAACTATACTCCTGTCCCAACTGGGACGGGAGTTTTTTGTTTTCCCGGACATTCAATCTCTACGTTGAAGCTATCATCATGGCATATGGCATGACAGCAAGGCATAGCCGACATAATGCGTTGCTGAATAAGATACAGGCTGTCGGACAGTGGAATGTTCCACGAAGAACTTAAGCACTCCGCCAAAACAGCTTTCGGGAAGGCTAAACGACACGGTAAAGCACACAATGTTTTGTTATCCTCATTATGCGGATTATTTCATAACAACAAAACAAAACGTTCAAAACACACCATGTTTTATCCCCGCCGTTACACAAGCAATTTCCATAGCAGAAAGTATATTAAAGGCGGAATTTGGAGCGGCTCACAGCCGCCTCGTAGAAAGGAAAATTATTATGGCAAACAGAGAAATCCCGTACAAAATTTATCTTGAAGAAAACGAGCTTCCCCGTCAGTGGTACAACGTAAGAGCGGATATGAAGAACAAGCCTGCTCCGCTGTTAAACCCTGCAACACATCAGCCCTGTACGCTCGAGGAACTGAGCCACGTATTCTGTACAGAGCTTGCAAAGCAGGAGCTTGACGATACAACTCCCTACATCGACATTCCCCAGGAGATAATCGACTTCTACAAGATGTACAGACCTGCTCCCTTAGTAAGAGCATATTGTCTTGAAAAGGCACTCGGTACACCTGCAAAGATATACTACAAATTCGAGGGCAACAACACAAGCGGTTCACACAAGCTGAACAGTGCGATAGCTCAGGCTTATTACGCTAAGAAGCAGGGCTTGAAGGGTGTTACAACAGAAACAGGTGCAGGTCAGTGGGGCACAGCGCTTTCAATGGCTTGTGCATATCTCGGACTTGACTGCAAGGTATTTATGGTTAAATGCTCATACGAGCAGAAACCCTTCAGACGTGAGGTTATGAGAACCTACGGCGCAAACGTTACTCCCTCTCCCTCAATGGAAACAGAGGTAGGAAAGAAGATAAACGCAGAATTCCCCGGCACGACAGGCTCGCTCGGCTGTGCGATTTCCGAAGCGGTTGAATGTGCAACAACGCACGAGGGCTACAGATATGTTCTCGGCTCGGTGCTGTCGCAGGTACTTCTGCACCAGACGGTTATCGGTCTTGAAACAAAGACTGCCTGCGAAAAGTACGGCATAAAGCCCGATATGATCATCGGCTGTGCAGGCGGCGGATCTAACCTCGGCGGTCTTATCTCTCCCTTTATGGGCGAAAAGCTCCGTGGCGAAGCAGACTATGAGTTCATCGCCGTTGAGCCTGCGTCCTGCCCCTCGCTCACAAGAGGCGTTTATGCTTACGACTTCTGCGACACAGGCGCTGTTTGCCCGCTCGCTAAGATGTACACGCTCGGCAGTACGTTCATTCCCTCCGCAAACCACGCAGGCGGTCTGCGCTACCACGGCATGAGCAGTGTTCTTTCACAGCTCTACCACGACGGATATATCACAGCGCGCTCGGTTGAGCAGACAAGCGTATTCGCCGCCGCCGAACAGTTTGCAAGAACAGAGGGTATCCTCCCCGCTCCCGAGAGCAGCCACGCAATCAGAGTTGCGATAGACGAGGCTATGAAGTGCAAGGAAACAGGCGAAGAAAAGACTATCCTCTTCGGTCTTACAGGCACAGGCTACTTTGATATGGTCGCATACCAGAAATTCAACGATCACGAAATGAGCGACTACATTCCCACAGACGAGGAACTTAAAGTCAGCATGGATCGTATGCCTAAGGTTGACTGAGTGTATAATACTGTCCTTCATAAAATTTGATATATGAAAATACCGCCGGGGTGTGATGTTCCGGCGGTGTTTCTTATTTGGTCGGTATTTTAGTCTTTCAGGGCGGTGATTGGGACGACGTATACGCCGTCGGGGCGCTTGTAGGCGGCGTTATGAGAGATTTTGAATTTCCAACCCGTGAGATTTTAAGTTTTCAACCCGTAAGATTTCGTGTTTTCATTACGAGAGATTTTGTTTTTGCGATAAATACTGACTTTATATCAGTATGTCACGAAAAGGGTGATCGCATTCCGGCGGATTGGAGATGATATGAAAACACCGCCGGGATGTGATATTCCGGCGGTGTTGTTTTTAATCAATTTTGTCAAATCTGATATCAAAACTATCATTTGACAATTTTGCTTTGTAAACCGATATGTTTATATTTTTGCTCTTAAATCTGTCTTTAATTTCGATAATGTCTTCTTCAACCGTTTTATCTATTCTATATCCAAGATACACTCCGGAAATACAAGGGAATGGTATATTGAAGCTATAGAGAGCTTCTTTATCAATATCATACATCTGCTTTCTAGTATAAATGACCCTCCATTCTTTTTCATAAGACCAACATTCATTTTTAATTAAAAACAGCGGCAACAGATCATCCAAGTTATAATTCCCATCATACTCTGCGTTATTTTTTATGCAATTTTCCAATTCTTCCATATCATAAATTAACTTATTTATATCATAGCCGTAATCCTTTAAACGCACTTTTCCATAAATAACGGGATATATGTAATAGTTAAATGCGTTTTTTTGAGTAAGCAGTTTTTTTACGTCATACTCGATACATATTCCTTTATGACTGTTTGCGTAGTGACTCCACATCAAGATATTGTCATATGTCTCAGTCATGCAGGTCATGTATGCGGCTCCTCCAAATTTTTGTAACTGATAATTATTTTGAATTAGACCCTGTGCAGTTACACCTTCATATATATCATTGAGTTCACCATTTGAAGAAAGATGAATAATCTGAGTTTCCAAATTTCTTATATTATAATAGCTTACTGGCATATATCGATATAATTTAAAGTGTTCACTTTTTTCTACTGTTTCTTTAAAATCGTTAAACACAAAATCTTCCACATCATCTTTTTGTATACCAGAACCCCAGTGTTCAAACTTTTCTCTGATTACTTCTCTTAATTTTTCATATTGCGATGAATTTGTCATATTAAACTCCTTATATTCCATTATATGTTTAATTTACCACATATTTTGTATTTTGTCAAGTGCAACTAATCCACATTGCAGGGCGAATACCATATTGATCAGCATTAACGCCATCACCGGGTTCGTAAGTATAGCCGGTACTAGAAACATAGGTTGAGCTACTATCAAACTTACCATGAGTGCGTAACCACCAAGAGCAGAAATTCACACCATCTTCATTACTGATATAAGGTTTTTTGGTCAGTACGTAGTCAGTAGGTTCACACAGTCTTTCTTTTGGACTATTGAAATATTTCTCCGCCTCGTTTATGCTAAGGATGAATATTTTATCTTGTGTGCTCGCACCTTGATATACATCGAATTCTGGATTTTCATCCGCTGAAACATAAGTAGTCAGAATTTTATCTTGCTCATCAGGAGTGAAAGCTTCATTCAAAAATGTATCATTCAACCATGTACGAATAGAGCTTTCATCCCATGTACTTTTATTTTTGCTTTCACTATACTGTTTACATTCAATGGCTTTATCGGTTATTAAAAGAATTTTATTATCTTCTTTGGCAAGAACAGCCCAAGTTATAGGGCTTTTATATGTACTATTATTTTGCATATAGTTTCCTATCTGCATTTTTTCTCCTATCTCATATAAATACGGATTATCGAATTTAATTTCTTCTATTCTTTTTTTGCAGTTCGGATATTCACCAAGTTCATTAAATATCTCTATCGCCGTATCAAACTCCTTATTTGATACTAAATTCTCTGCTTTTTTGTACTTAGTTTCCGGTATCTTATCAGCACTGTCACTATAATCCCCAAGCTCCTCAAAAATCGCTACCGCCTCGTCATATTTCTTACTTTCAACCAATGCTAAGGCTTCATCATATTTGATTGAAGGAACTATTACGATTCCATAAATCAAAGCAAGCACCGCACATACAGCCACTACAGAAGATATTATTATCAATACAATTTTCTTTTTCTTCGCTTTTGCCTCCCTCTCTCTTTCAGCCTTTTCCCTCTCGGCTTTTATTCTTTCTTCCTCTGTCCTTATCTCCTCAGCCTTATCCCTGCATTGCTGTACTCTCTCGGCTGAATCCTTGTAAGTGCCGAGTTCTTCAAACTGCTTAGCGGCTCTGAGCTGATTATCCTCACTATGCACAGTCTGAAGTTCCGCAGCGGAATTATAAAGACTTTCAAGTCTGCATTCCTCCGCCTTTTCCTCACACTCTTTCTTCTTCTCGTCAGCGTCCTTGTAGCCGGGTATTTCGGCTAAATCTTCTATAATGATTTTGTAAGATATCTCATCACGGGCATATCCCATATCATAGACAGCCTTTTTATATATACTCTCAATACGCTTTTTTTCATTCCTGTCCTTTATATACGCATTATATTCTTCCAGCGTATTTTTGAGTTCTTCATCTGCAAAGCGGACGGTCTTACGGTACATATCCTCGCTGTCAAACGGCTGTGCCTGATTTCTGAGGTCTTCCGTTTTGCGTACCTCCATCTTCGCCATAAGCTTATACAGATAAGCCTGTGCGTTCTCGGGGTCGCTGTCAAGCACACGCTCGCAGTATTCGTCCGCTTCCTGCCAGTTTCCGTCCTCTAAGAAAAGTGAAATACGCTTGAGTAACGGAGCAACACCCGAATTTACCGCCTGAACTGCCGCAGCGGTTTCCTTTACGGCGGACTTCGGCTCGTCCTTATTTATAACTTTCTTTATGCCACGCACTATATCGTTGATAAAGCCTATCTTGCCCATATCCTGCGCCTGTAAATGTGCGAATTCTTCCGGCAGTTCATAAGCGTCCATATCCTTGTAGCATGGGATAAGCAGTTTTGAGCGGTCGGCTTTCATAAGCTTAAGATAACGTGACCACTCGTTCTTTACCCATACCGCCGTGAAATATTCCGGCTTTGAGCCGATGACAAGCATAACCTTTGCGCTGTTCAGTGCGGCGAATATGTAAGGCTCATATTCCTGTCCGAGCTTGTCCTCAAGAGTTATCGCCGCATAGAATACCTTAAAGCCCTCCTGCGTCAGCTGGTGATATATGTCGTTCGCAAGCACGCTGTCCTGTGTGCGCTTTCCGCTTTCATCGGTTTCCTTATAGCAGATAAATACATCGTAGGGCTTTTCGTTCTGCGAGATAGTGAGAATGCCTTTCTGTATCTCGTCTATCGCCTTTGCCTCCGCCTCATAGATAATTTTCTGACTTATATCGGCATACTGAATAGCGAGCTTGTAGTCCTCATCTGCGGTGATAGCGTCATATGACGTTCTGTGACAGGTGGGCACACGTTTGTAGGTTGTGGGGTCTTCAACGTATTCAATGCCATACTTACACAGAATTATGCCCCAGTAAGCCTCAGACTGTGTGTTGTCAAGTCCGACAATTTTATTATATATCTCCTCCGCCTTGTCAAACTCGGACTTTAAACGAAGCGTATTCGCACGGTTGAAAAGATTTCCGATCACATCGTCGGTTATCTTCGGTATTGTCTGCTCCGTACCGCAGTATTCGCAGGTTGCGGTCGTTTCGTTTTCGTTTATTTCCAGTGTGCCTCCGCACATTTTGCATTTCAATGTTGACATTTTAATTATTAACCTTTCTGTATTTAGCTGAATTATTTGGGGCTTTGCCTATATAGGTAACATTTTTCACATTTCCCTCTGAAACGTCATTTTTAAAACTTCTGCCGAAAGTCAATCGGTCACCTTTGGGCAATTCTTCCCATTTCACCCCATCAAATAAATCTTTCAGTGCAAATTCAGTACCGTCATCTAAAGAATTGATTTTAATGACAGCATCATTCATCCAAGTTTTAATATCCATAATTACTCCTTATTTCAGTGCCTTTACCTTTGCGTTTCTCTCCGAAATCAGCCTGCAAAGCTCCTCCGCCAGCTGCCGAGAATTATCCGCTTTGTTTTTCACACTGTCGGAAAACGCACTGAATTTTACCGAAATATCGCTTTCGATACCGCTCAGTAACGGGTTGCTCACAGGGTCGGAATAGCGTACAGCCTCATACACCTTTTCACAGGCTTGTCTTGCGTTATCGTCCGCCGCATGACCTTTCAGGCTCTCAGCGTCCGCTGTCAGCAGGCGGATAAACTGCGTCTGCGTCTTGATTTTTGCGTCTGTCTGCTCAACTGCTTCGATTGCAAGCTTCGCCTTTGCAACAGTGATTATATATGCTGCGAGAACAACTGCGCAGGCTATTATTCCGACAAAAGAAAACGTGTCGGGGATAAGCATTGTAAGCGAGCCGAGTACAAGCATAGCAACAAGTCCGCCGTAGCTCAGCGAAATCAGAGATACATTATAGAAGAATTTTTTAAGCGAATCAGCCATGAACGCAAAATAAGCGCATAAAAGCTGACCTATGAAAGCCGCCGTTACTGCACCGTATCCTATAAAGAATGATGCGTTCAGCTCTTTTCCCGTATTGAGCGCAACTGTAAATGAAACCACATTGAATACAACGAGTGCGACCGCCCAGATTACCGCATATATACCGAATTTCTTTTTCATTTAAATATCCCCCTTAGATTTTTTCGCCGCACTCAAGGCAGAACTTTGCTCCCTCAGGAAGCTCGCTTTTGCATTTCGGGCATATCGTTACAAATTTGTGACCGCATTCGGGACAGAATCTGCCCTTTACCACTGTCTTGTTGCACTCGGGACACACTACCATTCCGTCGGGAACGGCAGGCTTTACCTTTTCTCCGCATTCAAGGCAGAATTTTGCGTTTTGCGGTAAATCTGCGCCGCATTTTTCGCATTTGATTACCGTTTCTTTTTTCTCGGGTGCAGGTGATGACTGCTGAACCGTCTGACCGATGTTGCCGGTCATATTGTCAAGCTGTCCCATCATAGCACCCGCCATTTTCATTCCTGCCACCATACTGACCATATCCGAGGCTACTCCGCCGCCTGCCGAGCCGCCGTTAGAGCCCATATTTCCTATGCCCTCGGCATAAGCCTTCTGGACATCAGCCTGCAATACGTCTTTCTGATTATAGCCCTTTGCCTGCATAATCTCGGCTTCCGCAAAGCCTGTGGCTTTCATTGCTGTTGCTTCTGCCTGCGCCGCTATAACGGCTCTTTCGGCTTCACGCTTTGCTATCTCGGTCTGTGTCGTCTGCTTTTCAAGCTCGGTCTGACGCTTTGCCGCTGTTATCTCCGCTTCGGCTTTAGCCTGTGCAGTACCGTATCTGGCTTCTGCCTCAGCCTTTGCGGTGCGGATATCAGCCTCCGCTTCAAACATTCTCTTTTGCAAAGCTATAGTATGTAATTCCCGTATTCTCTTGAAGTTCGGATCGTTATCGGGCAGAACTACAGTAGTCAGATAAAACTGAGGAATTGTCAGACCGTACTCCTCAAATCCGGGCATTATTACCGATTTCAACACCTCTGACAGCTCCGCAAGATGCTCGTCTATTTCAAGAAGATAGATATTCTTCGACTTGATAGCAGTAGAAAGGTTTGATTTTACCGCTGTGGAAATAAGCGGACGGAAACAATCCTGCAACGACTTTGAAAAGGCGATGTTGTTATCGTCCCACGCTATTCCGTTCATTGTGCCGACAAGCTTTATCAACAGCTTTCTGCTGTCGCTTACCATAAGATTCATATTGCCGCACGCACCGAGTTCAACAGGTATTCCCGAATCGGGGTCGATATAACGAACCTTTGTATCCGTTCCCCATTTGAGCGACATCTGAACCGTTTTATTGATAAAATATACTTCACAGTGGAACGGCGTCTGATCGCCTGTTGCCCTGTTCAGCAGTTTGCCGAGTTTTGGTATGTTCTGCGTTTCAAGTGTATATCTGCCCGGTCCGAACAGATCGAGCGCCTGACCGTTCATAAAGAAAACGGCTTCCTGGCTTTCGTGGACTATAAGCTCGGTAAGGCTGTTGAAATCTTCGTTAGGGTGCTTCCACACAAATGTGGAATTATCCCCTTCGTATTTGATTATCTGTGCTATCTGTCCCATAAATCACACCTCATCGTCTATAAATTTTTGTCTGTTAATCTTTTTAGACTTCTTTGCATTAAAAAGTGCCTAATATGACTAATTATACTTCAATTATAGTCATATTAGACACTTTTGTCAACAATTTTCAATCTGATATGATAAAATCTGTACAGGAGGGGTGAGTATGGCACATTATCAGAGATTACGGGATCTGCGTGAAGATGCAGACAAGACACAGCAGGAGATAGCCGACTATCTCGGCACATCTGCGCAACACTACGGGAAATACGAATCGGGTAAAGCAGAAATACCGCTTGAGCGTGCAGTCCTGCTTGCTAAATATTATAATGTCAGCCTTGATTATATCGCAGGAATTTCCTCAAGCCGCCACCCTCTCGCTTTGGACAATTTACCTTCTCCTGCCGAGATACTTTCGGACAAAATAACACAGCTTTCCGATAATGAAAAGCAGGCTGTAAAAGATACACTCAGTTCTGTTATAGATATGATCAAATAAAGATACCGCCGCAGAGAAAATGCTCTGCGGCGGTGTTTTCGTGCATCAAATTGGAATATGAGTAAAATCAAGAATAATATTACAGCTCCTATTGAATTTTTTTGCAACTTCAGCACTAAATTTTCAATAGAAAGCAACACCGCCGGGAATCACCGCAAATGCTCCTCGGCGGTCTTTCTTATTCTTCCGTGCCTATCTGCGCCGTACTATCCTCGCCGACGTTCATAAGCTGTTTGTTTATCGCTCTGGTTCTTACTCCGACAAGCGTTTCAAGATCGCTGTCGACCTGCTGTAAATGCTTCTTAGTCTTTGTCAGCGCATCTTCAAAAGTCTCAAATTCTTTCTTTACACTGCTCAGTATCTTCCATACCTCACTGCTTCGCTTCTGCACGGCAAGAGTACGGAAGCCCATATACAGTGAGTTCAGCAATGCGGACATTGTGGTAGGTCCTGCTATGCTCACCCCGTAGTTACGCTGTAGCTCCTCCACCAGCCCGAGCTTTACGACCTCGGCATACAGTCCCTCAAACGGCAAGAACATTACCGCAAAGTTGGTCGTGTACGGAGGACAGATATATTTATCGTGAATATCCTTCGCACATTTCTTTATCGCTACAACAAGCGCCTTTGACGCTTCTTCGATCATTACCTTATCTCCGCTGTCATAAGCGTTGCAAAGGGCTGTGTAGGTGTCGCCGGGGAATTTCGAGTCAATCGGCAGGTACACCGTGTCATCATTCTTGCCCGGCAGCTTTACTGCAAACTCAACGTGATTACGGCTGTCGGGAGCTACAGCGACCTCAGTGTCATACTGTTCGGGAGCGAGAATATCCGCAAGAATGGCTCCGAGCTGCATCTCTCCGAGTATACCTCTGTTCTTTACGTTGGACAGAACTTTTTTAAGGTCGCCTACCCCTGCGGCAAGGCTCTGCATTTCGCCCAGTCCGCTGTACACCTTGTTAAGCTGTTCGCTGACTGTCGCAAATGAACGGCTTATCTTATCATCAAGCGTGGTCTGTAGCTTTTCTCCTACCATTCCACGCATTTCTTCAAGCTGATTTTTTGTATTCGCATTTATGTTTCCGAGCTGTACCGCCATTTCGTTACGCATATTCTGCATATCGGCGGCATTCCTCTGCTCAATGCTCTGAAGACGCTGTTCAAACTGCGACAGTAGCCTTGCTGTTCCGTCGGAGTTCTGCTTTTGTGTATCGGTAAGCGTGTTTCCGAGATTTGTCACAAGGTTCACAAGCTCGGTTCTTAGCACCGATTCGCCGCTTACATGGTTTGCCTGCGCCGTATCGAATTTTGCCGAAAGCTGTGCGGTACGCTCGGAAAGCATTTCAAGCTGTTTTGCGGTCTGCTCGTCCGTTATCTTGTTCACGCCGATATTTTCGGCAAGCCTCTTCTGCGTAAGAAGCGTTATTACCGATATTATCACCGACACTACGCACGCAACAAGCGTTATTATAATAAGTATTTCCATATTCCTTGCTCCTTTTAAAGTAATCTAATGATATTATAGTACCTTTTCCGCTTTAGGTCAATGCTTTAAAAGCAAACTGTACGGTTTATAGGACAGAAAAAACGGTCATCCGAAGATGACCGTACAAGTATTATTATTTATTTCCGACTGTATTCTTGCAACTTATAGTTATATGACATATTGCAAACACGACCGACAGGACAATAAGCGGAATGTTCAGCGTCAATATGCCGCTTTCAAGGAAAAGCACAGACGGCAGAATTGATAATGTCAGTGCCTTTGCCATGCAGTTTCCCTTGCGGAATACTATCCAGCCGCCGCAATAAAGCACCAGCAAAGCCACACCGAATATAAGATACAGTGTCTGCGCGCCGTCATATATATACCCGAGCGTTACAAACGGGAGCTGTATGAACATCAATATAAAACAGCCGAAGCGACCTATCTGCTCACCTGTTTCGACAAGCTTGTTGTGAAATTCACCCGCAAAGCCGTCCTTGTTTGTCACCGCATAGATTATATTAGGTATCAACAGGACAACAACAAATATAAGTCCTGTGAGATTAAACCATTCCATCTTGCTGCACTCTTATGCAACACCGAAGCCGAGAATTTCGACATATGTCATCTTATCCTCGCCGCTCTGTGTAACAGGCTTTATGCTGACCTTATGCGCTCCCTCCGCACCGGAATATGCAAGAGTTGCAACGGGATTGTTCCAGCCGTCGCTTGCGCTTGTGGCTATAGTCGTATACTTCTCGCCGTCAACGGTAAATTCAAGAGAACCGTAGACCTTGCTGTTTGCACACTTATAGACAAGCATAAGATTCTTACCCGTGAATTCAAATTCCATAGGCTCACATTCTGACGGTTTGCCCTTGTAGCTCCAGCCGTCAGGGAAGCTCGTCAGCGTTTCCTTTTCAGTGTCAAACGTACCTGTCGATGATATTTTCAGCTTGTCGGAAGAATGAGTTCTGTCGATGAATGTCATATCAGCAAATCTGTCGGAATATACCCATGTATCCGGCAGGGGAGAGATAGTTACATCTCCCATTGTCTTTATCTTCTCGGTCGCCTTGTCAAACATATTCATAATAAGGTCGGCTGTCATCTTGTGACCCCACTCGTTCGGGTGGGATTCGTCGTCGGAATAATCCTCCCACTTCATTCTGCCCGTTTCAAACTCGTGGGAAAGTACGTTGTTCAGCGACACCATAGGCAGACCGTAAGCCTTTCCGACCTGCGACATATATTCCTCGCAGGTGTGTCCGCTCTTTATAACGGTGAAATACAGCGCAACGGCAGGCTGATTTTCCTGCGAGAGAATTTTCCTTACCATTGCGTCATAGCTGTCCTTGTATATCTGATCGTTTCCGTCATTTACCGCAAACTCGACAAACACCATATCCGGCTTATGATCAAGCACATCACGCTGAAGGCGGATGTTTCCGAGTACGCTCGGCGTTCCGCTGAGCCCTGCGTTTACATAGTTTATCTTTGTATCTGGATACTTTTCGCAAAGGCGGTCATACGTCAGCTTTGCCCAGCACTTTTCGGGTCCTGCCGTAAGGCCCTCGGTGATGCTTCCGCCGATGAAGGCTATAGTTACCTCCTGCTTGCTTTCAAGCTTTCCGATAAACTTCGACATTCTTTCAAGGTTTCCGAGATCCATAAGCGACCTTTCGACCATATTGTCATATATCTGCTCCTCAGTGAGCTTGCTTTCATCTATACTGCTTGTTTCAGACGATGTATCCGAACCGCTGTCGGTCGATTCCGATACAGATGATGTTGTCTGTGTATCGGACGTACTGTCCGATGATACGGCAGAACCGCCGCTTGCGCTGTTATCCGCACAGCCTGCAAGCATTGACGCACACAGCACCGCACACAGTGTTATCTTGAATTTTTTATTCATATTTACCTCCGTCAGAAAAAATATGTCTATACTATTATATATTAACGCCGACCGATAATCAACCGTTATTTACCCGAAAACGATCAATTTCACTAAAATCCGACTGCAGTAATATACTATATAAACCGACCGCCTTACAAACGGTCAGTTGCTGTATAATTCCGTGCAGACGGTTAAAAATAACCGTGTACATCAGATACGTTCAAAGCATCGCATACGAACAGAAAGGAAGAAAACCATGCTTGTAAAAAGAGGAGAGATATACTACGCAGATCTGAGCCCCGTGGTCGGAAGCGAACAAGGCGGTATGCGTCCCGTACTTATAGTCCAGAACGATGTCGGAAACCGCCACAGCCCTACCGTTATCGCCGCCGCAATAACAAGTCAGAAGGATAAATCACGGCTTCCGACCCACATTTCGATAAATGCCGACCGTTGCGGTCTTGCGAAGGATTCGATAGTCCTGCTCGAACAAGTAAGAACGCTTGATAAACAAAGGCTCAAGGAACGTATGGGCGAGCTTGACGAGGGAGCAATGAACAAGGTCGATAATGCGCTGTCGGTCAGCTTCGGGCTTTCGGGAAACAATTAATGAATATTACCTTAACATTATGTAACGCCGTTACACAGCATCTCATATTTCGGACTATGTAAAGGTTATCATTAACAGCCGCTTTAGCTAAAGCTACAAAATTCAAGCCGTTTTCGGTTTTCAGGTTGTAAAATTGTCATTATAATGGTACAATAATCACCGGAAATCTTGCGGTAATGCAAAAGACGAAACGGAGAAAAGATAATGAATATAGCAGTTGCACAGTCAGGCGGTCCTACGGCGGCGATAAATTCATCGCTTTGCGGAGTTTTTGACGAGGCGGAGAAGTACAACGAGATTGACAGAATATACGGCTCGCTGAACGGCATAGAGGGTATACTGAACGATAACCTCATCGACCTCAAGGAAGTGCTTATCACAGAAAACGACAAGCAGTTACTGAAGCGCACTCCCTCGACGGTGCTTGGCTCGTGCCGTTTCAAGCTGAAAAACAGCAGTGACGATGACAGCGACTACAAGCGTATCACGCAGAACTTTGCAAAGCATAATATAAAGGCTTTTTTCTATATCGGCGGCAACGATTCGATGGATACAGTAATGAAGCTGGACGCTTATTTCAGAGAAAACCACATTGATATAAAGGTTGTCGGCGTACCGAAAACGATAGACAACGATTTACCGCTTACCGACCATACTCCCGGTTTCGGCTCTGCGGCAAAATACGTTGCTACAACACTGCAGGAAATCATCCGTGACAGCAGGGTATACTCCATTCCGTCCGTTACGATAGTAGAAATAATGGGACGTGACGCAGGCTGGCTCACGGCTTCGTCCTGCGTACTGCGTGCAAACGGCGAACCCGCACCACACCTTATCTACCTTCCCGAAAGCGACTTTTCGGAAGAACATTACCTTGAGGACGTGAAAAGAATATCCGAAAGATACAAGGCTGTTATCGTAGCCGTTTCGGAGGGCATAGACTGCCTTGCGAGCCGCTCGGAAGCCACCGACGCATTCGGTCATAAATATCTGTCGGGTGTCGGTAAATATCTTGAAGAGCTTACCCGTGACCATATAGGCTGCAAGGTGCGTTCGATAGAGCTTAACGTAATGCAGAGGTGCGGCTCGCATATAGCCTCTCTGACAGACCTTGACGAAGCGTGGAGAATAGGTGCGGCGGCTGTGAACGAGGCACTGAAATACGGCGGCAGCGGCGTAATGATGGGATTCAGACGAATCAGCAACAATCCTTACCGTGTAGGGATTGCTCCACTTGACGTAAGAGAATGTGCAAACAAGGCTAAATATTTCCCGAAGGAATGGATAACCCCCGAGGGAAACAATGTTACGATAGATGCACTGAATTACTTCCTGCCTCTTATACAGGGCGAGCCGAAGATAGATTACCTGAACGGCATACCCGTGCATTTCAGGCTTGACCAGTAGAAGATATAAGCAAAACGGACATCGGCCGCTTACGACCGATGCCCGTTTTTTCTTTTTGAACTCAATCAAATTTCGTTATCTGCGGATTCCTGCAGTGCTGTAATAAATACAGCACCTCCTCGCTCTTTACAAAATAAGACTTTGAATAAGCATCGTCAACGTAAAAGTCGAGCAGGAACTTATCCTCCCATTCGTGAAGGGATACCTTGAGCTTTTCCTTTATCTCGTCATACTTATCGCCGAATAAAGCTCTCAGCCCTTTTCCTCTGCGTAAAAAGCCGTAAACGAACATTGCTCCCCGAAAGCACGGTAAAAGCTGCGAGTAGATCGGAGAGTCACGGCGGAACTCGATAACTACCTTCTGCTCTGTAAGGCCTCCGGGTGCGTCCCTGTCCTCAGGGAGTACCGTTCTGAACTTTTCGGGCGGCATTATCGTGCCAAGCTCGATGAATTCTGCATTTTCATAGGGTGCTGTCATAATATATCCTTCCTTTCGTCCTCATATAAAACTATCGGTGTCTTTATTATATATGCGTCATACGGCTACTTCAATGAGCCGCCGCACAATATACTTAAACTACGGCACAGCTTATAAAAACTCCTTTATAAAAAATGAAAGCATAAGCCTTAGCTTGTCCTCATAATTCAGCTCACAGCCCAGTATTTCCTTTATCCTTCTCAGCTTGTAGTTTACTGTATTGCGGTGAACGAATGTAATCCTTGCGACCTCCTGCACACTGCTGTCATTTTCAAGATAGCGCTTGAGCGTTTCCATATAATCCGTACCGTTGGCGCTGTCGAATTCTTCAAGCGTACCCAGCGTTTCGTCATATATCTCGTGCAGTACCGATGTATCTTTTATATGTACAAGCAGCTTGTATATGCCCATATCGCTGTAGGCTACACAGTTTTCGCCGTGCAGAGTAGCCACCTTGAGCGCCATTACAGCCTTGCGGTAACCGTCCGAGATAGCCGCATACCCTTGCTTTGACGGGCTTATGCCGCAGGTGAGCGTCGCTCCCTCCCCGCCTGAATTGAAAATGGTATCAAATGTCGAAAGAATCTTCCGTACATCCTCCTCTTTACAGTCGGGGCATACTGTCACAAGATTTTTATCCTGAAAGAAGAAGCTGAATTGCCTGCCGCTTGTATTCAGTACCTTCTGCATAGCGCTTGCGGCAGCTTTTTTCAGCTCATCGTCGCCAAGCTCGGTTTCAGAAAAGCCGCATACGCCTACGCAATAGTCGGATGAAGGGAAATAACTGCGCCGTTCAAGCGTCGATTTATATCCCGCCTCGTTCTCCGGCGAAAATATAAGGTTTCTTAGAGCAGTGGCAAGCGCCGTTTCTATCTCCTCGCCGGTTACTATCCTGTGGCAGAAGTCATAGGTTATATCTATCAGCTTTACCTCCCACGGAACAGTAAACAACGGCAGGGAATTAATATCACAGCAGTCCTTTACGCTTTGCGGTATACTCTTTATATATTTACCTGTGTTGATAACAAGCGCACTGCAGCGTTTTGCTATCAGCTCCTCGACAAACCTCAGCAGGTGACCGTCATCGTTTATTCCGACCCCTGTCATAAAGACCATTTCGTTGCCGTGAAGAAAAAGTGACACATCAGCGTTTTCAACCAGATGCACCCAGCGGACGTAGTTTCCCATTCCCTCTTTTCCCGCAACGAGCTTCATAACGTAATTTGCCTGTGCATTCGCACATAGCTTTGATACTGTAATTGACATATTCTCACCTCTTTTTCTTTTAAGATAGCAAAAACCGCCGAAGCTCCCTTGTTTCCCGACAGCTCCGGCGGTGTTCATCTTGTTTATTGATATAAAGTATAGCACGATTTTGCATAATTGTCAAGAGAATATTGCAAAATTCAACTACAGCACAAACAAAACGCCTTTCTTTAGGCGCTCTGCACAATTCAGCATAAATGCTATTGCAATGCGATTTTAAGCGTGATATAATGCAGTTAAACCGAAAGGAAACAGTGAAATAAAACAAAAAGAAACTTGCAACGGCGCAGAAAGTGATTTCTGCGCCGTTTTGTTTTGCAGGAATAAAAAGATAAGACTTGCAAAACAGGAAAGAAAGGAGTGCTTAGAAATGAGTGAAAAGGTAAATGCACCGGAGATTTCGGTAAAGAACGTCAGTATGGTGTTTTCGGACAGCAAGGGAAATCCGGTACAGGCACTTAAGAATGTAAGCATTGATATTCAGAAAGGTGAGTTCATATCGCTTCTTGGCCCTTCAGGATGCGGTAAGTCCACACTTCTTCGTATAGTATCGGATTTGCTGACCCCCACCTCAGGCGAGGTTACGGTCTGCGGCAAGACGCCGAGAGAAACAAGACTTGAGCAGAAGTTCGGTATCGTGTTCCAGAACCCCGTGCTTCTCGACTGGAGAACGGTAAGAAAGAACATAAGACTTCCGCTTGAGATGATGAAGGTTCCGAAAGAGGAACAGGCGAGCCGTATCGAACAGGTACTGGAGCTTGTCGGACTCAAGGAATTCGGAAACAGCTACCCCGGACAGCTTTCGGGCGGCATGCAGCAGAGAGTAGGCATAGCAAGAGCGCTTGTGATACAGCCCGACATACTGCTGATGGACGAACCGTTCTCGGCGCTTGACGAGTTCACAAGAGAAAAGCTCAACGACGATGTACTTTCAATATGGAGAAAGACAAACAAGACGGTGCTTTTCGTAACTCACAACATATCCGAGTCGGTATATATGTCCGACAGGATCTGCGTTTTATCTCCTCACCCGGGCAGATTATCCGCAATAGTGGACGTTAATCTTCCCAGACCGAGAAACGCAGAAATGAGAGGTACTCCCGAGTTTGCCGCTCTTGTTGAAAAGGTAAGAAACAGCTTCGAGGGTATATAAAGCCGAAAGGAGCGTTAAGAAATGATAAAAAGGATAACTTCCTCCAAAGGCATAGTAACTGCCGTATGGGTGCTGGGTCTTGTAGTGATATGGGAGATATGCGCATTTATAGTAGGAGCGACACAGCGTACACCCGTAAACGTTCTTCCGCATCTGTACCAGATAATCGGCTCGTTCTTTGATACAAAGTCGATAACCGGTTCGGGTGATACGATAGCAACACTGGTTTTCTCCAGTGCCGCAGAAACGCTTTCAAGAGCGCTTATCGGTTTTATAATCGGTATGGTGCTGGGCTACATACTGGCTTTGCTGATGCACCTGTCGCACATAGTCGAAAAGATAGCGTTCCCGTATCTTATGATAATCCAGATGATACCTATTCTCGGTATGGCACCTATCGTACTTTCGATAACGGGCGATATATCAAGCGCACGAATCATAATCGCCGCAATACTCACATTCTACCCCGTTTCGACAAATACGCTGGCAGGCTTCAAGTCGGTCGGGCGTGAAAGACACGAGCTGATGAGATCCTACGGTGCAAGCAAGTTTCAGCTTTACACAAAGATGCTTATCCCGTCGGCAATGTCCTACTTCTTCACGGGTCTTAAGATCTCGGCGCCTATGGCGATAACGGCATCTATCCTTGTAGATACGCTTCAGGGCGGCAACGGCCTTGGCTGTATGCTCTCCCAGTCGCTGAAAGGTTCGATGACAAGATTTGTATTCTGGGATATAGTAATATTCAGCGCCGTTATAGGCGTGCTCAGCTTCTATCTTATGGGCGTTATCGAAAGAGCGATAACACCGGCGAAAAGAAAGGCAAAGAAAAAAGCACAGTAAGGAAAGGACTGATCGTACTTGAAAGGCAAGGCAATCAAAAACATCATAACAACAGTCGGTCTGCCCGTACTGTTCGGAGCATTGATATTCACACTGTGGCAGACAAAGGTTCTGCACGCACTGTTCAAAACGGATGAGATAATCCTTCCGCTCCCGACAAGAATAGGCTCGATAATAGGCGATAACTTCACGAATATGTTACCGCAGATAGCGTCAACTCTTATAGTGGCGCTCGGAGGACTTGTACTCGGCTCGATACTCGGTTACTTCATCGGCGTTGCTGGTGCAGTATTCAAGAAGTGGGGCATGGGCGGTCTGACCATAGTATCCGCATTCAACGCAATCCCGCTCGTAGCACTCGCTCCGGTTATCAACAACTGGACAAGGGATCTGTCGAGCGTGGTAGATATAAGAAGTACAGTGGCTAAGATAATCACCGTTACGATATTCTGCACAGCTTCAATGAGCGTAAACGCATACAGAGGTCTGACGGAGGTAAAACCGTTCTCGGAGGATTTGTTCGCATCATACGGTTCAGGCAAGCTGAAAATATTCTTCAAGCTGAGGCTCCCGAACTCACTGCCCTATGTATTCACGGCTTTAAGAGTAAGCGTTCCGTCCTGTATAATCGGTGCGGTAGTAAGCGAATACTTCGCAGAGCAGGTAATCGGTGTCGGCAGACAGATAAGAGAGAACATAGTCAAGGGTCAGTTCCCGACAGCGTGGGCATATATAACGATAGCCTGCGTAATGGGCATACTGATGTACATCATACTCCTCACAGTTGAGGCAATCGTGCTGAAAAACCGCCGTGCAAGATAAGCAAAAGAGCGGTTTCAGATATAAGGCGTATCGGCACTATCATTCAACGCCCATCCGATGCCATAATTTCCGTATTACTTCGTTGCTTTTTCTTGACATACAAAACAGTATGCCTACAAAAAAGCGCCTCGTTCTACGAAAATTCGGCTATCGCCTGAACGTTTCAGATAGCACCGACACACCTAAACTAAAACCAGTTTTAAAGACGAGAAAGGATGAAACATTATGAAAAACAAAAGAGTGTTAGCAGCATTACTCGCAGCAAGCTGTCTTGCAGCATCATTCACCGCTTGTTCCGGTGACACCTCATCGAGCAGCACAGCAGAAAGCTCAGCCGCATCGGCAGACGCTTCTTCAAGTGCCGCAGAGGGTTCTTCGGAAAGCGCAGGTCTTATGAGTGATGAAGAAATCATCAAGAAGGCTTCAAGCGAAAACAAGGTCGGCAACTGGGGTCTCGGCAACGAGTACGAAATTCAGGCTCTGCTTTCAAAATACGGTCTGCCCACAGATTATATCACAATGGACTTCACAATGGATCAGATAGATAAGGATACTATTACGCTGGCATCAGCAATGACATTCAACGAGCTTGGTCTTATCAAGAACAACTATGACGGCGGTTATAACTACGGCGATGAGATCGGTGTCATCGATATGAACGATGAGGGTGTTGCAATGCTTGAGGATAACCTGTTCTGCACAAAGGAATTTGCAAAGAACAAACCCAACACAGTAAAGGCATTCGTTGCCGCATCAATGAAGGGCTGGACATATGCGTGCGAGCATCCCGATGAAGCCGCAGAAATCGTATTCAAGTACGGCTCATCGGTATCGGCTGACCACCAGAAGTATATGGCTTCAGAGGTTGCAAAGCTTGTAACGACAGATACAAAGGGCAATGCGGTTTCCGCTTCGGATGTAGGTAAGATGGACGAAGATGCAATGCAGCAGACACTTGACCTTGCTAAGCAGTACATCAAGCTTGATGACGCTACAGCGGCAGACAAGCTCGCTAAGCTTACACTTGACGACATCCGTTCTTCCGACTATCTGACATATGACGGCGGAGCAGTTGAGAAGTCTGACCTCAAGGTTCAGCTTAAATGGTTACCGCAGGCTCAGTTCATGGGCTATTATGTAGCACTTGACAAGGGCTACTACAAGGATAACGGCCTTAACGTAGAGATTGTAAGCGGCGGCGGTGACGTTTCTGAAACAGTTGCAGTAAGCAACGGTACTGTTGACTTCGGTGTAACGTGGGTTTCTAACCTTATCAACGCCAACGCAGGCGGTATGGAGCTTCTCGAAGTAGCTCAGGTATATCAGAGATCGGGTCTTGTACTTTGCTACAAGAAGAGCCAGTTCACTAAGTAATTCACAGTTTCGGATTACTCCGGAAGCTGAAAGGCGGTATATATGAGCGAAAAGAAAATACTTGTAAGCGGTTGCCTTTTCGGCTGGCATTGCCGCTATGATGACGGCGATACGCCGTGTCTGCACCCACAGTTCCTTAAGTGGAAGGAGGAGGGCAGACTGATACCGGTATGTCCCGAAGTGTTCGGCGGTCTTCCGACCCCACGTCCCGATTGTCAGCGTACAGGCGATAAGGTGATGAGCTGCGTAGGCGGCGACTGCACCGAGCAGTACGCAAAAGGCGCAAACGAGGCGTTAAGACTTGCAAAGGAAAACGATGTTGCACTTTGCATAATGAAAGAAGACAGCCCCTCCTGCGGAAGTACCCACATATATGACGGCACATTCACGGATACTATCATCGAGGGACAGGGGCTTGCGGTAGAACATCTCAGAAACGCAGGCTACAAGGTATTCAGCGAGAATATGATTGAAGAAGTCATAAAGTCACTCGCAAAGTAAACACTACAGCAACTTATACAGTAAGTTCAGTATCGCACGAGCAGTTAAATACCGTTCGTGCGATCGGGAAAGACGTCAGGGCGGACGTATCACGGCATAGCGGTCGTTTCGCTCCGACGTTTTTCCCGATAAAAATACAAACTTTATCAAGAGCAGAAGGAAAGAGGGTATAACCGTGGTATTCAGATCACCACCAACGATTATTTACGGCAAGGGTACAGTTACCTCAGTCGGAGAGCAGGCGGCTCGCTTCGGAAAAAGGGCGGTGCTTGTCTGCGGAAAAGGCTCGCTGAGAAAAAGCGGAGTGCTTGATATTATAGTATCGAGCCTCGAAAAAGCAGGCGTTTCCTGTGCGGTATACGACCGTGTAGGCTCAGACCCGACAACATCAGACGTTGACGAGGGTGCGGCTTTTGCAAAGGAAAACGGCTGTGATGTAATAGTAGCGGCAGGCGGAGGAAGTCCTCTTGATGCGGCAAAGGGAATCGGAATGCTGCTCACAAACGGCGGCAAGGTGACTGATTACGAAAAGACCGCTCCCGAAAAGGAGTCGCTCCCCATTATCGCAATACCGACCACAGCCGGCACAGGCAGTGAAGCGACAAGATACTCGGTTATAACAGATACCGACAGAAACATAAAGATGCTGTTATCGACAGACGGTATTATTCCGAAGGTGGCAATTCTCGATTTTGCGATAACAAAATCATTGCCGTCATTTATGACAGCGGCAACCGGAATGGACGCTCTGACCCACGCAATAGAGAGCTACATAAACGTCAACGCATCACCTATGACAAAGATGTATTCGCTTGAAGCGATAAGGCTGATTTCAAAGAGTTTAATCCCGGCTGTCCTTGACGGCAGGAACGAGCAGGCAAGAGAGGATATGCTCCTTGCCGCCTTATATGCCGGAATCGCAATATGCAGTGCGCCGACAGCGCTTGTTCACTCAATGTCAAGACCGCTCGGAGCGTGGTTCCATATTCCGCACGGCCTCGCAAACGCAATGCTTCTAAGCACGGTTATGGAATATAACCGCCCCTCCTGCCCCGAAAAATTCCGTGACATCGCAATAGCGATGGGCGAGAATGTCGAGGGCTTATCGGTAAGAGAGGCAAGTATAGCGGCAGTTGAAGCTATCGCCGCAATAGCGGACGAAACGGGACTTCCGAAGCTGCTTTCTTCGCAGGGAGTAACAGAGAACAAGATACCGACTCTTGCAAAGGACGCATTCGCCGCAGGAAGTACGGCTAACAATCCCAGAGTTCCCACCGTAGAAGAAATCGAAACGATATATAAAAGTATTTTCTGATAAAAGAAAGGAAGAAACAGTATGAGATACGGATTCAAAAACGCAGAAGAGGTAAAGGAAACCTCCCTTAAGTACAACCTTCATTCGTGGAGCGTTCAGGGCAAGCTGAACCCCGCCGTAGTAGAAAAGGCGGAGGGTATTTATTACTACACCGCAGACGGCAAGAAGATGGCTGATATGTCAAGCCAGCTTGTAAACCTGAATGTCGGCTACGGCAACAAGGATATTATTGACGCTATCAAGGAGCAGGCAGAAAAGCTCGCATACATCAGCCCGGCTTACGCTATTGACTGCCGTTCAAAGCTTGCAGAGATGGTCGTAAAGGTAGCTCCGAAGAATATGGGCAAGGTATTCTTCACATTAGGCGGCGCAGACGCTAACGAGAATGCGATAAAGATTGCAAAGCTGGTTACAGGCAGATACAAGATATTCTCAAGATACCGTGCATATCACGGAAGCTCATTCGGCGCAGGTAACCTGACAGGCGAGCCCAGAAGATATACTCTTGAACCCGGTATCCCCGGCTTCGTAAAGTTTACAGATCCTTATCTGTATCACGCTCCGTTCCCCTTTGAGAGCGAAGAACAGGCTACAGAGTATTATCTCGGACAGCTCCGTGACCAGATTATATACGAAAATCCCGATGCGGTTGCCGCTATCGTAATGGAATCGGTAACAGGCTCCAACGGTATCATCATTCCGCCCAAAGGCTACTTACAGGGTGTACGCAAGATATGCGATGAGTTCGGCATTATGATGGTCTGCGACGAGGTAATGGCAGGCTGGGGCAGAACAGGCGAATACTTTGCTTGTGAAAACTGGGGCATCGAGCCTGATATGATAACCTTCGCAAAGGGCGTTACCTGCGGATACGCTCCTCTCGGCGGCGTAATCGTAAGCAAGAAGATTGCAGAGTTCTTCGATACACACAAGCTCGACTGTGGTCTTACATATTCAGCTCATCCTCTGGGCTGTGCCGCAGGTGTTGCGTGCCTTAACTTCTATGAAAAAGAACACATTATGGATAAGGTAAAGGAGCGTGGCAAGCAGTTAGGCGCACTCCTTGAGGATATAAAGGCAAAGCACAAGAGCGTGGGTGATGTACGTTATATCGGCCTGTTCTCCTGCGTAGAGCTTACAAAGGATAAGGCAACGCACGAACCTCTCGTTCCTTTCGGCAAGGACCCTGAGGGCATTATGGGCAAGATAGTCGGAATGTTAAAGGCAAAGGGCTTCAACACATATTCACACGAGGCTTGCATATTTGTCTGCCCACCTCTCATTATCACAGAAGAAGAGCTTGCTGAGAATATGGCGATACTGGACGAAGTTCTGACAGAAGTAGACAAGATGGTCTGATAAGCAACAGTTATTACGGGAAAGGACGGTAAGTTATGGATCTCATAATCAAAAACGGTACGATAGTTTCACCAACGGCTACATTCAAAGCCGATGTGTGCGTGGATAACGGCAAGATAGTTGCAATAACGGCAGATGCCGGCACAAATGCCGATAAGGTGGTAGACGCAAGCGGCAAGATGGTGCTCCCCGGTGCCATTGACGCACACACCCACCTTGCAATGCCCTTCGGCGGTACAATTTCATCCGATGACTACTACGCAGGCACAAGAGCAGCTGCCTGCGGCGGTACGACAACGGTATTCGACTTCATTTTACAGGATTTCGGTGAAACGATGGTCGATGCCATCAAGCGCCGTGACGCATTGTGTGCTCCCGATGCGGCTGTCGATTACGCATTCCACGTTGCAGTAAAGGACGTTTCAAACGGACTTATCGACACTATAGAAGATGCTGTAAACTACGGTGTATCTTCGTTCAAGGTATTTATGGTTTACGATTTCGGCGTAACAGACGGCGTATTCTACAAGGTACTTGAAAAAGCAAAATCCTGCGGCGCTATGATTTCGGTACACGCCGAGAACAAGCAGCTCATAGACGTTCTGACAGAGCGTTATCTGTCAGAGGGCAAGACAAGCGCTTGGTATCACTATATGAGCCGTCCGGAATTTGTCGAGGGCGAGGCTGATATAAGAGCTATCCAGCTTGCAAAGAGCCTTGACTCCAAGCTGTACATCGTACACCTTGCGAACAAGGAAGGTGTGCAGGCGGTTGAAAGAGCAAGGAACGAGGGCTATCAGATATATGCCGAAACCTGTCCGCAGTACCTTGAATTTACCTCCGAGGTATACAAGAGAGCAGACGGCAGAAACTTTGTATGCTCTCCTCCGATGAAGGGCGAGGAAAGCAGACTTGCTCTGTGGGAGGCTATCAAGAAAGGTCTTATCACAACGATAGCTACCGACCACTGCCCGTTCCAGTCATATGAAAAGGACTGGGGCAAGGACGATTTCACAAAGATTCCCAACGGCTGTGCAGGTATCGAGAATATGTACCCCTATATGCTGTCAGCCGCTAACGAGGGCAAGATAACATTCAACAAGGCAGTTGAGCTTTGCTCATATAACCCCGCCAAGATTTTCGGCTGTGACGCAAAGGGTGCTATTGAAGTCGGCAAGGACGCAGATATTGTTATCTACGATCCCACTAAGGACTTCACTATTACAAATGACAAGATGCACAGCGACTGCGACCACACAATCTGGGAAGGTATCAAGGTCAAGGGCTATCCCGAGGCTACCTACTCAAGAGGCAAGCTCGTATTCAAGGACGGCGAGTTCTTAGGCGAGCGTGGCTGGGGTAAGTTCATAAAGAGAAGCTCAAGCGGTAACTTATAATAAATAAAAGCTGATACATAACAGGGGAGAGCAATATCTCCCCTGTATCTGTAACAGCACAAAGGAAAAGGAGAGATACTTATGCCATTCGTAAAAAATACAGCTATAGAAGAAAGCGCCCGCTGCCTTTTATGCCTCGACGCTCCCTGTACAAAAGCCTGTCCGTGCGGCGCACAGCCCGACAGATTTATCCGCTCACTGCGTTTTGATAATTTAAACGGTGCGAAAGCCTTTGTGAAAAACTGTGCCGATTGCTCCGCTCCCTGTATGACCGCCTGCACAAGAGCGAAAATAGACAGACCCGTTGAAATAAGACAGACAGCGGAGTATATCGCTTCTGCCGCAAAGGGCGCAGAGCCGAAAGCCGATTTATCAATGACCTTCTGCGGTCTTAAGTGCGAAAACCCGTTCTTCTTGTCTTCATCTGTAGTAGCAAGCGGCTACGATATGTGTGCAAAGGCGCTCGATATGGGCTGGGCAGGTATCGTATACAAGACGATAGGCTTCGCAAAGATGAACGAGGTATCTCCCCGTTTTGACATTCTGAACAAGGAAACGACACCCTATATAGGCTTCAAGAACCTTGAACAGATCTCCGACCACCCTCTTGAAGAAAACCTTGCTATACTCAAAAAGCTGAAGGAAAACTATCCCACAAAGATAATCGTATCTTCCATAATGGGCGAAAGCGAGGACGAGTGGACAGCGCTTGCAAGACTGTCTGAGGAAGCCGGTGTCGATATGATAGAGTGCAACTTCTCCTGCCCGCAGATGACAAGTCACAGTATGGGCAGTGACGTGGGTACGAATCCGGAGCTTGTCGCAAAGTATACCGCCGCAGTAAGACGTGGCACAAGGCTCCCCGTGCTTGCAAAAATGACGCCCAATATAACCAATATGGAAATACCGGCTATTGCGGCAGTAAACGCAGGTGCGGACGGTATTGCGGCAATAAACACCGTCAAGAGCATCACAAACGTCAATCTTGACAGCTTCGTTCCTCCCCCCGACATTAACGGCAAGTCCGCTGTCGGCGGATATTCGGGCAAGGCGGTAAAGCCTATCGCTCTGCGTTTCATCTCGGATATGAAAAGAAATGAAACGCTTGAAAATGTCGAGATCAGCGGTATGGGCGGCATAGAAACGTGGCGTGACGGTCTGGAGTTTATCCTTATGGGCTGTACAAACCTGCAGGTGACAACGTCTGTAATGCAGTACGGCTACAGAATAATAGACGATATGCTTGACGGATTATCACGCTGGCTCACTGCCGCAGGCTGCAGCAGTGTGTCGGAGGTAGTCGGCCTTGCAAACAAGAATATGACCGATGCCGGCAGCCTTGACCGTGACACCGTTACATATCCTATATTCGACAAAAACAAGTGTATCGGCTGCGGCAGGTGCTACATCGCCTGCTATGACGCGGGACATCAGGCTCTCGGCTTTGATGCTGAAGCAAGAAAGCCTGTTTTCCTCGGTTCAAAGTGCGTAGGCTGTCATCTCTGCGCTACCGTCTGCCCCGTAAATTGCATTTCGAAGGCTAAGAGAGTTGCAAAAAAACACTGATTTTTCGATAAGAACTTTCATAAAATACGGCTGGTTCACAAGACAGCCGTATTTCAGACTGTCGATAAACCTCTATCGTTGATAAAAATGGGGTCGCAGGGGCGTAGCCCCCGACAGGGTCTAGGGGCGGTAGCCCCAATAATATAGCCCCTTTCCCGGGGAAAGGGGTTTGGGGATAGGGATTGAGAACAAGCACTTTTTTTGAAAAAACAGACTTTTTCTACAAGATGATACGGCTGGTTCACAAGACAGCCATATTTTTTATGCTATGTAAACCCGCATAAACACTCACTTCACCCCACTTTTTAAAAACTTTTTAAAATTTTTTTAAAATTTCTGAAACTTTTTTGCCCCCGCCGCCGACTACCGATATGTAAGCAGTTGATAAAGAGATATTCAAAAAAACTTTTGAATTTTTTAAAAAACTTGAAACTTTTCGAGAAAACCTCGTGACTGCATATATGAAAAAACTAAAACGTGCTTAACAAGCACAGAATACATGGAGGACAAAGAAATGAAAAAGATTTTAGCAACAGTAGCTTCAATCGCAATGGTAGCAGCTTGCTCAACAGCAGCTTTCGCAGCAGGTGACATCGGTAAGTCAGAGACAGTTACTCCCGGTGCTTCTTCAGGCAACACAAACACAGGTGTTGTACTTACAGTAGTTCCCGTAGCTCTCGCTGCAGGCGCTCTCACAGTAAGCGGTATCGTATTAAAGAAGAAGAACAAGTAATCTAATTACTTGATAGATTCGATATTAATCGCATTTGGCGGTTAAGAAGGACAATGTTCGGATTTATAACCCCGTTATCTTCGGATAACGGGGTTTTCGTTTTATACAACTGTTTTGCCTGCCTTTTTTATCCGCACATAAAAAATCTGCAATTTTTCATATAAAATTCCCCATAAAAATAAACTTTAACGTAAAACTGCCGATAAAATAAGTGTAAAAGAATTTTTTAGGCTAAGTTTGCCCGAAGGGAGCTGAAAATAAATGGAAATAAAGAATATCAGCGGCATTGTCAATGTCTACAACAAGATTAAACTGAACAGCGGTAAAACAAAGGTCGCTCCCGCAGAGAAGAAGACAGATAAGATAGAATTCAATTTCGCACGCAGCGTAGAGGCGGCAAAGGCCGACCTTGCCGCAGCGGTAAACGAAAATACATCGGCGGAGCGTATCGAGGCACTTTCATACAGCGTTGCAAGCGGCAGCTACGATGTAAGCCCCGAGATGATCGCAGACTCGATACTGATGTTCTGATGAACACGGCAGAAAGGAACGGTACCGATGACTATAGAAACAGCCGATAGAATTATCGGATTTCTTGAAAAATACAACGGCGTATATCGTGATATGGTAGCATTTCTTACCGAAAAGCAGGCGAAGGTCATGGCAGACGATCTGCTCTGGCTGCTCGATTCTGTTGAGGACGAACAGGCGCTGGTTATGAAGATACAGTCGGAAGAATCCGCAAGGTCGGCTCTTTTTGAGGAGCTTGGACTAGGTGAAATAAAAGCAAAACAGCTTATAGAAGCTGCGCCCGACGAAAGAAAGTCAAAACTTACTCTGCTTTATGACGAGCTTACGGGATATGTGGCAAGGATAAAGCAGTTAAACAACATTATCGTTGAAACGGTAGAAAAGAAACTGTCAGTTCAGGAGGAACTGATGCGGAAGACAGGGATGACACTCACAGAAACCTATAACGGCTACGGTGCTAAGATAAAGCACACCTCAGCGCCGAAGGGTTTTCTCGGTAACATATAATTTCGGAGGATAAATGAGAGCTTCATTTTTAGGATTAGAAATCCAGAAAAGATCGGTACAGATGGCGCAGAAGGCGCTCGATGTGACCGGCAACAACCTGTCGAACCGTGACACAGTAGGCTATACAAGGCAGCGCCTTGACGTATATTCCAGCTATATGAATATGAACGGGATATACACCACAAAGCTCGCCCGTCTGGGACTTTCGAGCCAGGGCGTATTCGCAAGCGGCGTAAGTCAGACAAGAGATGATTATCTCGACAAGCGTTACAGGGACAACAACTGTTTCGTTGCCGAATATAATCAGCAGGCATCTATAATGAGCGAGATTGAAACGGCGCTGACGAACTTCTCCGATACATACGAGAATGTCGGTATGGCACATCAGTTCGACCAGTTCAAATCTGCCCTGCGTAAATATGCGGAGGACAGTGCCGACAGGGAGGAGCTTGCAAGCGTTGTAAGAAACCAGGCATATAATATATGCAAGCTGTTTACTCAGCAGAGTATGGATCTTAAAAACCTTGAAAATCAGACCTTATACGATCTGCACTCAACGCTTGAGGATGCAAACCGTATAATCGAGGAGATAGTCGAATATAACAAGCAAATAGTAAACGAATATGCGATAACAGGCGCAGACCTTATATATAACGGCTTATCCGTTACAGGCGGATACGGTCCCAACGAAATGCTTGACGCAAGGAACAATCTTATCGACCAGCTAAGCGAGTTCGGTGATATTCACGTTGACGATAACTTTGACGGCTCGGTAAAGATTACAATGGGCGGTCTTACTATTATAGACGGCAAAAAGAGCAACCTTTTTGTTACCGGCAAGGATTTTGACGCATACAACGCAAAGTACGAGGAAAACGGCGCAGTTGTGCTGAAGCTGACCGACGGCAACGATATGGTGCTTGAAAGCGGCTCGATAAAGGCCTACACCGATATGATAAACGGTAACGGCGCATACGCATCGGGCAAGCAGACCACCGACTACGGTATAAAATATTATCAGTCGGCAGTGGACGAATTTGCAAAGCAGTTTGCGGGGCTTATGAACAAGCTCAACGGCGGCGATGAGTCCGACGACAGACTTATGTTCACAAGTGCGGACGGCTCACCGATAAACGCAGGAAACATAAGAATATCGGATGCGTGGCTTAAAGACGCTACGATGATAGCGAAGATATACAACGAAAAGACAGGTGCTTACGATTATCCCGTAAACCTTGACGGCAATGCGGTAAACAAGCTGCTTCTCGGTATGGATGACAGCGTTCAGATAGGCAAGGGCGACTATGAAGGCTCAAGCTATGACTTCATTCTCTTCCTCAACAACCGCCTTGCACAGAATATCGAATTTGCCGAAAAGCAGTGCGATATGTATACCGATACGGCAACCTCATTACTTGACAGCAGAGATGCGATAATGGGCGTTTCCGAAACGGAGGAGGGCGTTAATATGCTGAACTATTCCAAGTGGTTCAACGCTTCTTCAAGAATGCTCACAACGCTCGACGAGGCGCTTGATACTATAATAGAAAAAATGGGACTTGTCGGCAGATAAGCGGAAAGGATAGATTAACATGAGAATAACACAGAGCATGACCAACAGACGCTATATGTCGCAGCTTAATGCCGCTCTCGAAAGAAAGAATGCCTCCGAGCGAAAGATAAATTCGAAAAAGAGATACAACAGAGCGAGCGAGGATCCGATAAGCGCCGCAAAAGCGCTGAGAACAAGGAAGGCTATTTCAAATACAAACGATTATCTGGGCAACCTGGAAACCGCAGAGCAGATATATAACGGCGCAGACAGCGTTCTGATGAACGTAAACGACATTCTCGACAATATAATCGAAAAGGTTACATACGCCGCAAACGGTACTCAGCACGATGAGGACGAGGAAATACTCGCCCAGACTGTTGAAACTTTCGCAGACGAGATAGTAAGACTTTTCAACACCGATATAGCCGAAAGAAGAATTTTCGGCGGTGTAAACAATGACGCCACCGTATTCAAGATTGAAAACGTCGGCGGCAAAAAGACGATTACCTACAACGGAGTTGATATAAACTCCATTGACGATCCCGATAAATTCCCCTACTCTGAGTCGAGCTTTACCGACATCGGTACAGGAATGGTGATAGACCCCGCAACAGGCAGGGTAGATCCCCAGTCGGCACTTCCCGTAACCTTCAACGGCGCAAAGATAACAGGCTGCGGCAAGGATGATGAAGGCGACTCCAAAAATATAATCCAGATAACCCTTGATGCCGCACAGGCGGTAAGAGAAGGCGACAAGATAAAGGCTATGGACTATATCGACAAGCTGAGAGCGGCTCAGACGAGCGTCAGCGTTGCTCACGCCGACATAGGCAACAAGCAGGAATATATCGAATATAACACAAACCGTCTCACAAACAATATGGAAACTCTGCTTGAACAGCAGAACAACCTTGAAGGCACTGATATGGGTGCGGAAACAACCAACTGGAAAACGCTTGAAGCGATCTACAACGTTTCACTCCAGTTTGCTTCATCGGTAATTCCGATGAGCATATTCCAGTTTATTTCATAAGCTGTCGCTCTTTATGGGAGGAGCGAAAAATTAAAATGGGGAGGAAGATACAATGAATCCGAATTTGCTTAAGATTACGAGCATACCGATAAGCATTGAGGTAAATGTCACAAACGGTTCGTTAAAGGCACCGGAGAACAAGGAGCCGCTCAAGATCGACATAAACCGCACACCCGGCGGATATAAGATGGAGAGCAGACCTGCGAAGATAAACATTGATACTTATGCGGCACGTTCAAGCATGGGCTACGGCGAATACAATGCCTCCGACTTCAATCAGAGGGAAGCCGACAGAGGTTTCAAGATAGCCTATCAGGGAGTAGCAAGAATAGTAAACGAGGGCGACCAGCTTGCAAGAGGCGTTTCGCCGTCGGAGATTGCCGCACAGCAGATGCGTGCAGGCGCAACTATAGAAACGGCAATAGATTTTCTGCCTAAGGGCGGAGCGGACGTATCCTTTGATAAGGGTACGCTCAGCATAAACTACACTCCTACCGATATAAATATCGACTGGGAGAATATAAATTCCTCCGTTGTCGAGTTTGTTCCCGGCAATATAGAATTTATAGTAAAAGAACATCCCAGAGTGGAAATAGAATATGTGGGCGAGCCTATATACGTTCCGCCGAGTGCAAATCCGGCTTACGTTGCGCCCAAAAAGCTCAACACCAAGGGCTGATAAATCAGAAATCTGAAAGGAAACGGTAAAGATCAATGGAGATAATGACCAGAGATTTCGGCAAAGTAAATGTAGACGAAAGCAAGATATTCAACTTCCCGTCCGGGCTTTTTGCATTTGAAGAATGCAGGCAGTTTGCCCTGCTCAGCCCGCTCGGAGATGGCGTATACCCTATGTGGCTGCAGTCTACCGAAAATGTTACGCCGTGTTTTATCGTTTTCGACCCGGCAATAATAGACGGAGCATATAAGATAACGCTTAACAGCTCTGAAAAGAAACTGCTGAAGATAAACGACAGCTCAAATGTCAGATGCTTATCCATAGCAGTCGTACCGGAGGACTACAAAAAGACTACGGTGAATATGAAATGCCCCATAGTTATAAACTCAGACGAGAATCTCGCCGCACAGGTCATACTCCCCGAAAAGTATGAGATACGTCTGCCGATATATGTGGATAAGGGGGCAAAGTAATGCTTGTAGTAACACGAAAAACAGACGAAAGTCTTACAATATCCGACAACATTGAGATAACCGTCCTTGAAATAGGCAAGGACAGAGTCAAGATAGGAATCTCCGCACCTAAGGATGTAAAGATAATCCGTAATGAGCTGAGAGATGCACAGGATATGAATAAAGAATCATCGCAGGCACTGCCCAAGGCGGCTATGGAAGCCCTGCTCGGTATGAAAAAAGACTGAAAGGAAGAGATAAGATATGGCAACAACAAACAGCAGCAGCGTATTAAGATTCAGCGGTATGAACTCAGGTCTTGATACCGAATCTATCGTAAACGCTATGACAGCGGCTACAAAGCTGAAAATCACAAAACAGAACCGTAAGGCGATAACGCTCAAATGGAAACAGGAAGCGTATCAGGGCATAACAACAAAGCTCACAGACTTCCAGAACAAATATCTTGATATGCTCAATTCCAAGGTCAACCTGAAAAGTAAATCCACCTTTACAAAATACGGCGCAACGGTTTCCACGTTAAACGCAGACGGCATACTCAAGGAGGGTACTCCTGCCGGCGTATCTGTACGCTCAGGCACAAACGCAGTACCCGGTACATATAAAGTAAAGGTTCTCCAGACCGCTACACAGGCAAAATATCAGGGCAGTGCGATGGACGCAAGCTCGCTTGACTTATCACAGTACAGTGACGCTTCGCAGAACTATTCGTTCAACATAACAGTAGGTACAAAGTCAACCGTTATAAACTTCAACGGCGGCAGTGCCGACAGTGTACGCTCGCAGATAAACAGCCAGCTAAAAGACGCATACGGTTCTTCGAACACAAGCGGTCAGGGTCTTGTTTATGTAAATGACAGCGGTAAGATTATATCCTCCGACAGACAGGCAATGTCGCTTACCGGTGTTGCGAATATGTACGGCAACTTCACGTTTGATTTAAACACAAGCATCAGCGCAGGCACAAACAAATTCAATATAACCGTCGGTGACGAAACAGTAAGCGTTTCGTTTGACAGCTACACGGCCGACTATTTCAACCAGACAGACAGCACAACGCTCGGCGCTCAGAAAAGGGAAGAATTCCAGGGCATTTATTTTGACGAGCAGGCTGAAAAGCTGTATAATGCGGCAAAGGCAGACGGTTCTGTAGATTTTGACGCATTGAAGGCGCAGGCTTACGATAAGGCAAAGCAGGCGGATTATGACAAAAAGTTCGAAAGCGAAAAGACAAAGGCAATGGCCGAGTATGACGAAGAGCTTAAGAACAACTATGATAGCGGCATAGCAGACGGCTCTATAGCAGAAGGCACGAGCTTTGAGGACTGGAAAAAAACGCAGGCTGAATTTGACGAGAACGCTTTCAAGACAGCGTTTGACGAGCAGTACGCAAAGGACTTTGACGAAACCGCATTCAGAGCGCAGTTCGACAAGGATTATGACGAGCTTTCCGCATATAAGGATACGCTTAATGCCGATGATTTCAAGCTGTCCAACGATGATCTTGCCGCTTATGCAAACAAGCACGAGCTGAACAAGGCCATAGGCAAGGTAAAGCTGTCGGACGGAACCGGTCTTAACATAGACGAAAACGGCACCGTAACAGCCGCAAACGGCAAGAAGCTCTCTGTAGCCGCAGACCCCGCAACGAAGAACACATTCGGTGCGTCTACAGCCAGAACGACTACGGCACAGGTAACAACAGCCACAACGCTTAAGGATTTAGGCGTTGAGGACAGTGCGACCTTCACTATAAACGGCACGAAGTTCACCTTCACATCTGACTACACGGTAGCAAAAATGATGAGCGAAATTAACGCCAGCAAGAACGCCCGCGCAACTATGACGTTCAGCACGCTTACAAACAGCTTTGCTCTCAGCTCATCGGGCTACGGCACATCCGCATCTATTGAATTCTCCGCAGAAAACGGAAGTGCGGGCGCAGAGCTTCTCAGCACACTCGGTCTTACATCGGGTACGCTGACGCAGGGACGCAACCTGCAGCTTGAAGTAAACGGCGAAACAATAGAAACCTCGTCAAACAGCTTCACAGCGGACGGCACAACAATGACCTTCACATCCGCCGCACAGGGCGCAGAGTTCTCTTACGAGGTAAAGAAGGACAACAGCAGTGCGATAGACGCTATAAAGTCATTCGTTGAAGATTACAACAAGATTATCGAAGAAGTTTACGGTCAGCTTGACCAGAAGCCGAACTCCGACTACTACGCACTTACCGATGACGATATTGAGGATATGGACTTATCCGAAAAACAGCAGGAGAAGTGGGAAGAAAAGGCTAAGGAAGGTCTGCTTTACAACGACAGCACAGTTTCGACAGTAATGCAGAAGATGCGTTCCGTTCTTTATTCAACGGTAAAGACAGCGGACGGACAGACATTCAGCCTGTTCAGCATGGGCATTACGACAAGCGATGACTGGGGCGACCACGGCAAGCTCGAGCTGGATGAAACAAAGCTTGAGGCGGCATTTGAGCAGTACGCCGACCAGATAGCAGATCTGTTCGCAGGTACAACGGTCGATGAAAACGGCAACACCGTAAAGACAGGCATAATGCACAAGCTTGATGATGTGCTTACAGGTGCGGTAAAGACGACCGGTGCAAGAAAAGACAAGGGTACACTTGTACAGCTTGCAGGTACAAAGACAGGTACATCGGCTACCGACAACTCTATATATGATCAGTTAAAGAGCATTTCAACGCTTATCTCGTCACTTGAAACAAGATATGAGAAGCAGCAGGACAGATACTGGAAGCAGTTCTCTAATCTTGAAACAATGATGGGCTCGCTCAACAGCCAGACCAGCTACATTCAGCAGCTGATGCAGTTCTGATAAACCCTAAATAACACAAAGCGTAAGGAATACGATATGAATAACGCATTTTCTGCATATAAAAAACAGTCTGTTACAACGCTCACACCCGGTGACGTTGTGGTAAAGCTGTATATGGAGGCGGAACGTCAGCTCAACAGGGCATCCTACTACATTCCGCTCAAGAATTACGAGGAAACAAACAAGGCTCTTATAAAGGCGCAGGACGTAATAAACGCTCTGCGTTCCTGCCTTGATATGAAAATACCCGTTTCCAAAAATCTCGACTCGCTGTATGAATATTTCAACCGTGAAATAGTTGAGGCGAACATTAAAAAGGATAAAGCCAAGGTAGATGCGCTCCTTCCTATGATAGCCGAGCTGCGTGAAGCATTCGCCGAGATTAACAGTATGAGCAGAGAACAGATGGAAGCGCAGGAAAAAGCGGCGCAATCCGCAATGCAGGAGCAGGCTTAAATCACACGGTGCTTAACCCCCACCGGAAAGGAATCCGATATAATGAAAAAGGCAGATGCACAAACACTGCTTACGCTCATGGATGAGCTGACGGAGCTTATGACCGAGTATGACCGCCGTACAGACAGAATGGTTACAAATGATCTTGAAGTCATTCAGCAGGTACTTTTATCCCGTAATGAGCTTATGGATAAAATGCGTCAGGTAAAGCAATCTATAATGGATATTGCAAACGCTCAGGTTCCTGCCGAGCGTGAGCTTATCCGTGATATACTGAACAATAAACCCGTCACCGAAAACCTCTCGTATGAGTTAAGACAGTTACAGTCAAAAATGCGCCATCTTCACGATATAAAAAGTGGAATTGACGAAAAGGATAAAAAGGTGACCGCTGTTGTCCGCCAGAGCTACGAGGATGTAAAGGCAGAGCTTGAATCGCTGAAGGTCGATAAAAAGAAAATCGACTACTACAGCAGCGTTAAGCTGGGCGGAAAGGGCAGAACCTTCAACACAAATTCATAACACCGGAAAGCACGACCGAAAATCGTGCTTTCTGTCTGTCTAAAAGCTGATTTGTTTTAAGCTATACATCAAAACGTATCACCAACACTGCCAAAAACAATTTCCGTACCGACAAGGCATTAATATTTTCGTGGGTGTATCTGTGCAACTGCGCTAACATTAACCTTTCAAAAAAACGCTACTAACCTGAGATATATGTACTAACCTGCGGACGTGTAGCGTTAAGCGTCCCTGCATTGACAGGATATACAATGTTTGGGTGGTTATTCGAGTTTAGCTAACACCCCGACGGGGTGTGGGTATGGGTAAGGAAAGAGGGAGTCAAGAGGGAGAAAACCTAAGGGACAGGGAGAGGGGCTGTCAAGTCCCTTGTCCTGATCCCTTTGGTTGTCTCCCTCTTTCATATTGACAAGTGTATCCACTCGAATAGCGAACCCGAGAAGTGCTGTCCGACAAAAAGAACTATCGGCAGCTTATTACCATAGATAAATACTACAAGATATAACATAGGTACCCAAACAAAAGACTTTTTTCTTTTTGCCACACCGCCCCAAAAATTTTTTAAATTTTTTCATTTTCTCTATTGACAAAACCTATAAGTTTAGTGTATAATACAAACATACCAAACAGATAGGTTTTGAGAGTAAGAAAACCTATCCGAGTGTGAATAAAAGAAAGGAGGCACATTTGATGAATATCATCGCAAAAGCCCTCAGGCACAATTTCAGGAACGGACGAATGTGCCGCTGTATAGCATAACGTAAACCGTGCTTAAAGCACACCCTTAAGAAAAAACAAAAATAAGAATTTGACAGGCTATAAGCCGATTAAAAGAAAGAGGTATTTACAATGAGCTATACATACGATAACAACTACAGATTTGAGACAATCCAGCTTCACGCAGGTCAGGAAACTCCCGACCCCGCATCAGACGCAAGAGCAGTTCCGATATATCAGACAACATCATACGTTTTCAAGAACAGCGCACACGCTGCCGCACGTTTCGGTCTTGCTGACGCAGGCAATATCTACGGCAGACTTACAAACTCAACACAGGGCGCTTTTGAAACAAGAATCGCCGCTCTTGAGGGCGGTGTTGCCGCACTCGCTACAGCATCGGGCGCAGCCGCTATAACTTATGCTATTCAGGCTCTCGCTTACGCAGGTGAGCATATCGTAGCACAGAAAACAATCTACGGCGGCAGCTACAACCTGCTTGCACATACGCTTCCCCAGTACGGCATCAGCACTACATTCGTAGACGCACATAACCTTGAAGAAGTTGAAAACGCAATTCAGGATAACACAAAGGCTATCTACCTTGAAACGCTCGGCAACCCCAACAGCGACATTCCCGACATTGACGCTATTGCAGAGATAGCACACAAGCACGGACTTCCGCTTGTAATAGACAATACATTCGGTACTCCTTACCTTATCCGTCCTATCGAGCACGGTGCAGACGTTGTAGTACACTCGGCTACAAAGTTCATCGGCGGTCACGGAACAACGCTCGGCGGCGTTATCGTTGACTCCGGCAAGTTCGACTGGAAGAAGAGCGGTAAGTACGCTCCCATCGCAGAGCCTAACCCCAGCTATCACGGCGTATCATTTGTAGATGCTGCAGGTCCTGCCGCATTTGTTACATATATAAGAGCAATTCTTCTGCGTGATACAGGCGCTACAATTTCACCCTTCAACGCATTCCTGCTCTTACAGGGCACAGAAACGCTCTCATTAAGACTTGACCGTCATATCGAGAACACAAAGAAGGTAGTAGAATTCCTTGCTAATCACCCCAAGGTTGAAAAGGTAAATCACCCCTCACTGCCCGACCATCCCGACCACGCACTTTATACAAAATATTTCAAAAACGGCGGTGCGTCTATCTTCACATTCAACATCAAGGGCGGACAGGAAGAAGCTCACAAGTTCATTGACAGCTTACAGATATTCTCTCTGCTCGCAAACGTTGCAGATGTAAAGAGCCTTGTAATTCACCCCGCTACAACAACTCACTCACAGCTGACAGATGAGGAGCTTGCAGACCAGGGTATAGACAGAAATACTATCCGTCTTTCAATCGGTACAGAGCATATCGACGACATAATCGCCGATCTCTCGCAGGCATTTGATAAAGTATGATCGTGTGCCGATGCGGCACGGCAAATTCCGCCTTTGATACAGTTTCTGCTATGCCCGACATAATGAAACAGCGGAATTTAAAACGAATTATTTTGATTTGAAAGAATCGTTCCTCCCTAAATTGACCTTTCAATTCAGTAAAAACAATCACAGCCATAAATTATGTGTGACATTCCGAATAACAAGCCGACAGTTAAAATGCTGTCGGCTTTCGTTGATATTCAGAAAGGATTAAAATGAACAATAAGGCAGTAATCGCAATGAGCGGCGGCGTTGATTCAAGCGTGGCGGCTTACCTTATGAAACAGCGTGGATTTGATTGCATCGGCGTTACGATGAAATTATTTGCAAACGAGGATATAGGCATTTCAAGAGAGCATAGCTGTTGCTCGCTTGACGATGTAGAGGACGCAAGGAGCGTTGCTTACTCGCTTGATATGCCTTATTACGTTTTCAATTTCTCCGACAGATTCGAAACCGATGTGATTGACCGCTTCGTACACGCATACGAGAACGGCATAACTCCGAATCCTTGCATAGACTGCAACAGGTATCTCAAGTTCGACAAGCTGTATATGAGAGCAAAAGAGCTTGACCGTGACTATGTGGTAACAGGTCATTATGCAAGGGTAGAAAAGGACGGAAACGGCAGATTTCTGCTGAAAAAAGCGCTCGATGATACCAAAGATCAGAGCTATGTTCTCTACTGTCTTACACAGGAGCAATTAAGCCACACGATATTTCCGCTCGGTGAGATGAGAAAATCGCAGGCGAGAGAGATTGCCGAATCGCAGGGATTTATAAATGCCCGTAAAGCCGACAGTCAGGATATATGCTTTGTACAAAACGGCAGCTATGCCGACTTTATAGAGCAGTACACAGGCAAGAATTACCCGGACGGCGATTTTCTCGACACAAACGGCAACGTTATCGGCAGACACAAGGGCGTTATCCGCTATACCGTAGGTCAGCGTAAAGGTCTTGGCATTTCCGCTCCCGAGCCGCTTTATGTAAAGGCAGTAAACCCTGTAAGCAACACTGTAACCCTGTCATATAACGACGGGCTGTACAGCAGTATTGTAAAGGCAGGAGATATAAACCTTATATCTGTTCCCGAAATAAAGGGCGAGATGCGTGTTAAAGCCAAGGTGCGCTACCGCCACACAGAGCAGTGGGCGACCGTAACGCAAAACGGCGAAACTCTCACGGCGGTTTTCGATGAGCCGCAGAGAGCGGTCACCTGCGGTCAGGCACTGGTGCTGTATGACGGGGATACTGTGGTTGGCGGTGGGACTATAATTGAGGTGGAATAATATTCGGAGTTTTCATAAAGGCGAAAAACGGTCTGAGAACCTTTACCTCTCAGACCGTTTTAATATAAAGCGACAAATAAAATGCTTGTTAACACATGGAAAATATGTTATAATAACCTCAGACATAAAATCCGCAAAAAGTGAATTTTACCGTGCAAAAGCACGGCTTGCGGTACACCGCCTGTCTGAGAACATTGAAACACGATTTTATTTTGCCTGATAGGCAAAATTTGCGGCATTTGCCGCTATGTGCCTTGATGGCACATTAAAATCGTGTTATAATAAAATCAGAAATTCAGATGTTACATTTCTACATAAGCAGGTAAAAAGATGAACGAACTTACGCTTGAACAAATAATATCATTAGCGACAAATACAGCTAATATCGTTATGTCTGCACACGCAAACAAACAGTGCCTGAAAAGAGAGATAAATGCAGAGGATATTCTTGAAACTTTACTGAAAGGATCAATAATAGAACAATATCCAACGGACTTTCCTTTTCCGAGCTGTCTTATGCTGGGTTTTACAAGTAAACACAAACCTATGCATGTTTGCTGTGCAATAGGCGATAATAAATTATGGATTATTACAGCTTATTATCCAACAGAAGAAAAATGGGAAAGCGACTACAAAACAAGAAAGGCGGTAAAAAACAATGACTTGTTTATTTTGTAAAGGCAATATGGTAAACAGTACAACAACATTCACAGCGAATCTTGAACACGGTATAGTTATTGTAAAAAATGTGCCGTGCTTTAAATGTGACCAATGCGGTGAAGAATCGTTTCCGTTTGAAGTCACAGTCCGACTTGAAAAAATCATTGACAGATGTAAAGATGCGCTTACCGAAATAGCAGTAGTTAATTATTCGGCGGCGTAAACCGGCAAAAGCTATATAACAAAAACGGTCTGAGAACCTTTACCTCTCAGACCGTTTAATGTTTCATATAAAAAATAAATCTGCATTGACGTAAATAAGGTGTTCCGCAAAGAACCCGCCGGTAACGTAAGTTATGCATATCACTAACAATCAGAACGGCGAGTTTGAGACGACTCACAGCCGCACGGCGAATTGACAACACCGACACGGTGTTCCATCTGAGTTTCACGGACGAACATTCCCATCTTTTCGTAAAAATGACGTGCGCTGTCGTTGCCCTCCCAGACGTTCAGCGTAACAGTGTAACAACCTGTCTGCTTTGCAAAATCCATTACATAGTCAAAAAGCGTTGTGCCGATATGCCGACCTCTTGCGTTGCTGTCAACACATAGGTCATCTATATACAGCGTTTTTATATCTGTCATATTTGTTGCAAAAGCAGGCTCTTTGAGTATACAGAACGCATATCCCTGCACTGTGTCACTGTCATCAACAGCCACAAATACAGGTGTCTTTTCATCAGTGAATATATCCGACAGCTGATTTTCCGTGTACTTTACCGTACCGTGTATGAACAAATCGGGACGCAGATCGGCGTGAAGCTCCAGCACCTGAGCGAGCAGCTCCGTAACACGCTTAATATCCTTGTCCTGAGCTCTTCTTACTCTTATCATCTTATGCCTTTACTATCTTGCAGTAGCTCTTTTTACCCTTCTTGATTACGGCAAATTCGCCTATCTCTATCATAGCCGCAGGGTCGGTCACCTTTTCATCGTTTACGCTGATACCGCCGCCTGTTACGTTTGTTCTTGCCTCTCTCTTTGACGGGCAGAGCTTTGATGCAACAAGAGCGTCAAGAATACCGATCTTACCATCGTTTACAAGCTCGGCAGGCATAACCGCAGTAGGCATATCGCCGCTGACGCCCTTTCCGCCGAACAGTTCCTTTGCGGCGGCTAAAGCCTTTTCAGCCTCTTCCTCTCCGTGTACCAGCTTGGTAAGCTCGTAAGCGAGTATTTCCTTAGCCTTGTTGAGCTGTGCGCCCTCCCAGCTTTCCATCTCTCTTATCTGCTCAAGCGGCAGGAATGTAAGCATCTTTATGCACTTCATAACATCTGCGTCAGCAACGTTTCTCCAGTACTGGAAGAATTCAAACGGGCTTGTCTTTTCAGGGTCGAGCCATACAGCACCCTTTTCGGTCTTACCCATCTTCTTGCCCTCGGAATTTAAGAGCAGGGTAATGGTCATTGCGTGTGCGTCCTTGCCGAGCTTCTTTCTGATAAGCTCCGTACCGCCGAGCATATTGCTCCACTGATCGTCACCGCCGAACTGCATATTACAGCCGTAATCCTTGTACAGCTTGTAGAAGTCATAGCTCTGCATTATCATATAGTTGAATTCGAGGAACGAAAGACCTCTTTCCATTCTCTGCTTGTAGCACTCAGCACTCAGCATCTTGTTTACAGAGAAACAAGCGCCCACCTCACGCAGTACGTCTACATAATTAAGGCTCAGCAGCCAGTCTGCATTGTTTACAAGCAGTGCCTTGCCGTCCGAGAAATCTATAAAACGACTCATCTGCTTTTTGAAGCAGGCAATATTATGCTCAATATCTTCTTTTGTGAGCATCTTTCTCATATCCGTCTTGCCCGAGGGGTCGCCTATCATACCCGTACCGCCGCCGAGAAGCGCAATAGGCTTGTTGCCTGCCATCTGCAGACGCTTCATAAGGCACAGCGCCATAAAGTGACCAACGTGCAGAGAATCGGCTGTCGGGTCAAAGCCTATGTAGAACGTAGCCTTGCCCTCATTTATCATCTTGCTTATCTCTTCCTCGTTCGTAACCTGAGCGATAAGCCCTCTTTCAATAAGTTCTTCGTAAAGTGTCATTTTCTTCTTCCTTTCGGTTTATTTTATTATTTTCAAGACAAACGTCTGTGTGTCCGTTTGCAATATCATGCTGCCATCTGATAGGAGCATTGTTTACCCATTTGCACTAATTCTCGGCTCACCTTTACACAAGGGAGCTAAATGTGATAGTTCTTCGCCCACATTTTCAACAAATCTCAAATCAATCACGCACTATCATCAAACCCCGACCGTTCCGCTATCCTGCGAAAATCCGCAACATTATTAAAGGTCGGAACAATCCGTCTACATTTCCGTCCGCCGTCAACGCAACTAAAGCCTATATCCATCTTTTTAAAAGGCAAATTTGAGGCGGCTCACAACCGCAAGGTCGGAACAGTCAGCGGCGACCCGCCGCTTAGAGTTGGTCGGCTAAGCTGTAGATGAGCTTTTCTGTCTTTTCCCAGCCAAGACACGGGTCGGTTATCGACTTGCCGTAAACCGCATCATCTGTGCTCTGGCTTCCGTCCTCAATGTAGCTCTCTATCATAAGTCCCTTGACAAATCCCTCAAGATCCTTGCTGTGACGGCGGCTGTGAAGAATCTCGTTTGCGATTCTTACCTGCTCAAGATACTTCTTGCCGGAGTTTGAGTGATTGGTATCAACTATGACCGCCTTGTTCTGAAGGTCCTGCTTGCAGTAAAGCTCATAGAGCAGTGACAGATCCTCGTAGTGATAATTCGGTATGGTTTCACCGTGCTTGTTTACAGCACCACGCAGGATAGCGTGTGCAAGCGGATTTCCGCTTGTGTGCGTTTCCCAGCCTCTGTATATAAAAGTATGGCTTGCCTGCGCCGCACGGATAGAATTGAGCATTACCGACATAGTTCCGCTCGTGGGATTTTTCATTCCTACAGGAATATCAAGTCCGCTTGCGGTAAGCCTGTGCTGCTGATCTTCTACAGAGCGTGCTCCGACCGCAACATAAGACAGGAGATCGGACAGATAGCGGTCATTTTCGGGGTACAGCATTTCGTCCGCACAGGTAAAGCCCGTCTGCTCTATGGCGTGAAGATGAAGCTGTCTTACCTTGATAAGTCCCTCGAGCATATCCTCGTGCTTTGTGGGGTCGGGCTGATGTATCATACCCTTGTAGCCTTCACCTGTGGTACGGGGCTTGTTCGTGTAAATTCTCGGTATAATCAGTATCTTATCCTTTACCTGCTCCTGAACGGGTACAAGCCTTGAAATATAATCAATAACCGGCTCTTCCTTGTCAGCGGAGCAAGGTCCTATTATCAGCAGGAACTTATTGCTCTTTCCCGTGAATACATCGGCTATTTCCTTGTCCCTCTGCGCCTTTATTTCCTTTACCTTTTCGCTTGCAGGGTACTTTTTCTTGATCTCCTCAGGATCGGGCAGACGTACCAGTAAATCCATGCTCATTGTCTTTCGACCTCCAAAAAATAAATTTTGGTCTTGTATCTTCTGGTGGAAAATTAAAAAGCCCTCCGTGCAAAAATGCACAGAGGGCGAATTATCGCGGTACCACCTCAGTTTATCCGTGCGTTTAGACCATTTCACACGAACCTCAAAAGCTATAACGTAGCTACCGTTCCCGAAGGACAGCTCAGGGGTGTATCTTCACATTAAAACGTCTGCCGTTTCACACCGACCAACGACTCTCTGAAAGCACGTTTCACGCTACTTTTTCCCTTCAAAGCCTTTAATATATCGCTTTAAACCGATTGTAGCATATCCTTGCTGTTTTGTCAAGAGAAAATTTTGTTTTATCAGCAGACATCGGTAGCACTATAACAAATTTTTAGTTTACCCTGATAATTTTTCCAATTCCGCAAAATATGTAAAGTAGGTATCCTGTGTGCCTGTACGGTATCTCGTTTGCAATATCACATAAAATTTTCCGTGTTGTAGAAATATTTGTAGGGGAGGGCATACAAATATTCATACTCAAAAGCGTTCAATAAGCAACAAGATTGTACTAAAAATCCGCTGTTTTTTTGCAAACAACGGATTCTGTGATATTAAAAATAAATTAACGTCAATAGGGTGTGACCTCAGTCACCCGCCGGTTACGTAACCCTCGCCATTCTCCAACAATCAGAACGGCGAATTGTCAGCGGCGACTCGCCGCTTAGTTCATGTATTCGCCGTTGTATTCGAGGAGCGTTACACTGTCAACACCGTCGATAGCCTTGAATCTTGAAAGTTGTGTTGTGTCATTATTTGCAGTCTTTATCTCGATAGTCAGCTCAATGCGGTCGTTTATCTGCGTCTTGTTCTTCAGCTTGTACTTGAGCGTTCCGAGAAGTGCGTTAACATTGCTATCAGCGGCCGTAACGTAACGTACAACAAGAAGATAGCAACGGCGTTCCTTCTTCACCATAGTAAGAATTATGTACAGTGCCGCAACAAAAACAGTACCTATGATTGCAACAAAGTAAAGTCCTGCGCCTGCCGTGATACCTGCTCCTACTCCCCAGAATAAGAAGCCCACATCGAGCGGGTCCTTTATTGCCGAGCGGAATCGCACAATAGACAACGCACCGACCATACCGAGCGACAGTACAAGGTTTGCACTGATAGTCATTATGATAAACGCCGTAACCACCGTGATGAGCAGTACAAGTATGTTGAAATTGTCGCTGTAGACAACTCCTCTGTAGAACATACGGTAAACAAGATAAATTATAGCTCCGCACAGTGTAGCTGTGAGCAGTGCGAGCAGTATTCTTGGCAGTGACAGCCTCTCAAGCTGTGCCGTAATATCAAAGCTCTGTCCTATAAGGGATAATAAGTCGTCCCCCGTGCTTTCCGCAAGTGCGGTCAGATGTTGTAACATTTTTATTTTTCCTCCGATCAGTTTTCCATGTTGCTGTTTATGTCCGCATATTAAGGCTTGTCAGCTTGTCATGGCACAATATAAATTTAGATACCGAGTCCTGCCTCAGTTCGATACCGCCGAGCAGATCCATTAGATAAGACGGCAGATAATCGTCATACTTTATCTCTATAACCGCCGTGAAATCCTCAACAGGCAGGTATCTGACGCTTTGCGACAGCATATCATCCGAAAAAGCTCCCGCTTTGAATCCGCTGTCAATGGTGAATCGCACATTGCCCTCGGGATTTATAAACGCCTGCCTCTTATAATCCACTATAACAGACGGACGGAGCAGAGCCAGCGAATTGCTGTAAGATGCGTCCTCAAGGATAGTGCCCTCATATTCACCGCTCCATACAAAAGAATAATCTCCTCTTAATATAGAGTAATACTGCTCCGGGCTTATCCATATCCCACGCTTTGACGTCATATCCCTGTCCTTGTACTTGCATTCAAAATGCAGCAGCTTGTCCGACAGGTCATAGGTCCTTATACGGTATTTCTTACGGGTATCCGCACCTATCAGCTTATCGTTATAAGCCGTCCGGTACACATCGTCAAGATATACGCTCGTTATGCGATAACAACCGTTCTCTCCGTGTGCGTCCGGCGTCATAACCGCAGAGAAACGTTCCCTCAGTATTTCACACTGTGCCGCTGTCGCAGGAAACTTGTATTCGTGCCGCAATGCACGCTCTCTGTATATCATTACGTCCCTCCCCGCAATCAAAATCGTATAATCGCATTCATCTTAAATAAACGCAGTATCAGTATAGCATATCCGCCCGTAAATTTCAACATATTTTTCGCATATTCAGCCTTATTTTTTGTTGTAATTTTATGTAATGTAAAATCTGCTGCCGGGTTTTCATAAAATCGCTTTACCTGTTGAAATGGTAATTGTAAAATTTCATTCGGAGTTTTTCACCGCCTGTTAAAAATAGTTTTTCTTCTTATTAACACCCGTACAAGCTCATTTTAAGCGGAGTTATTCACATATTCAACGGAGTTTTCAACTAAAAAAACAAAAACTGACCAAAGAGCAGTTGAAAACGTATATCTTTCAACATTTTCAACCGTCACACCTGTTGAAAAGTGGGTAAATCGGTTCATTATACCCTTTGTAAACAGCTTACAGCTTATGTAAACTTGTTACAATATACATACTGACAATATGATAACTCTCTGTTTTTTCGAAAATAAAAACAGTTATCGTTTATTTTCCTTTTTATGCCACCTTATAACATTATTTGTAAATCACATTTTTCAATTTCAACCGCCAGCGAAAAAATCGTATTTTTAGTTTTTATCGGAATTTTAAACAGTTTCAACGGAGTTTTCAACAGTTTCTGACCGATTTTCACCAAGACAAGTTGAAAACACGGTAGTTTTCCACACTTTTCTGTTGAAAACTAATATCCGTAGCGTATAATTTAACATATTTTTCCTATAATACATTTTGTAATCTTGAAATGTTGAAAAAAGGAGCGAATATAATTGGTAAAAGCGGTTAACAAACTGGTGCTTGAAATAAACAACACCGAAAACGAGTATTTTGAAAAGGCAATTTTCTACATCCGCCCCGAAATGTCGTGCAACAGCAAGCTGAGAACCCAGGCACAGCTTTACCTTAACAAAATAAGCCTTGAAAAACCGGGAAAATTCCGCAGTAACGGCAAGCTCCCCTATATAATAGGTATAGCTGCCGGCATTTCGGCGGCACTCATAATTTCCGCCGTACTGCTTTTTGCAGGCATTATATGACAGCCTCCCGTACTGATATTCCTTATGTAAAGTCATTGTAAAATCTGTCACCGGATTCTTTTTTCTGTTGACTTGCAAAGTAAAAAAATGTTATACTGATTATGACCGTTTTTAATATACAGACGGTATGAAAAATGTATTGACAGCTTTAACGGAAGAAAGGATATTTATGAAAAAGACTAAGATAGTATGCACCTTAGGCCCTGCAACAGATGATGACAACGTTCTGCGTGAACTTATAAAGAGCGGTATGGACTGTGCACGTTTCAACTTCTCGCACGGTACCCACGAGGACCACAAAAAGCGTTACGAGCAGGTTGAAAGAATAAGAAAGGAACTCAGACTTCCTATACCGGCTATTCTTGACACAAAGGGTCCCGAGGTAAGAATAAAGAGCTTCAAGGACGATAAGCCCGTAGAGCTTAAGACGGGCAGTGAATATACCCTCACGACAGAAGATGTTATCGGTGACGAAAAGAGAGCCGCCATAAACTATCCCAATCTTGCAAGCGACATTGAAACAGGTGTTACTATACTTATAGATGACGGTCTGCTTGAGCTTAAGGTAACAGAGATTGACCGCAAGGAGAGCGGCGACGATATTCGCTGTAAGGTTATCCACGGCGGTATTTTAAAACCCAACAAAAGCTGTAACTTCCCCGGCATACATCTTTCAATGCCCTATCTCAGCGAGCGTGACAAGAGCGATCTGCTTTTCGGCATAAAGACAGGCTTTGATATAATTGCGGCAAGCTTTGTGACCCGTGACGAAGATATAATACAGATAAGAAAGCTGCTTGACGAGAACGGCGGCAAGGATATAAGCATAATTGCAAAGATTGAAAATCAGGACGGTGTTGACAATATCGATGATATTCTCCGTGTTGCAGACGGTATAATGGTGGCAAGAGGAGATATGGGCGTAGAGATTCCGTTTGTTGAGATACCCAGAATCCAGAAAGAGCTTATCCACAAGGGCTACAACGCAGGCAAGCAGGTAATAACCGCTACCCAGATGCTTGACTCGATGATAAAGAATCCCCGCCCGACAAGAGCGGAAACGACAGACGTTGCAAATGCCATCTATGACGGCACAAGCGCAATTATGCTTTCGGGTGAAACCGCCGCAGGTGCATATCCTATTGATGCGGTAAAAACAATGAAAGCTATTGCTGTAAAGACAGAACAGGATATAGACTACCGCAAGCGTTTCTTCTTAAGAGAAAACGAGGGAGTACCGAACGTTACAAACGCAATAGCGCACGCAACGGTAACAACCTCGATAGACCTCGGCGCAACCGCTATACTTACTGTAACAAAGGGCGGACGCACAGCAAGAACATTATCAAAGTTCCGTCCCACCTGTCCTATAATTGCGGCTACCACAAGTGAAAGAGCACAGCGCCAGCTTAATCTTTCATGGGGAGTTATCCCGATAAAGTCGGAAGAAATGAGCGACAGCGACTCGCTTTTTGACCACGCTGTAACAAGAGCTATGGAAGAAGGACTTTTAAAGGACGGAGATCTTATAGTTATCACCGCAGGACTTCCGCTCGGAGTTTCCGGTACAACGAATATGATGAAGGTGCATATTGTCGGAGATGTTCTGCTTAAAGGCAAGGGTGCGACCGCAAAAGCAGTGACCGCCCCCGTCTGCGTATGCAAGAACGAGGAGGACGCAATAAAGCTCTGCCATTCCGGCGATATTCTTGTTATCCCCAAGACGAGCAATAATATAATGTCTGTTCTCAAGAGTGCCGCAGGAATTGTAGTAGAGGATACAAACCCCGACTGCCATGCGGCTGTTGTAGGTCAGGCTCTTGATATTCCCGTGATTTATGGCGCAGAAAATGCCTCAAACGTTTTAAAGAGCGGTGTCACAGTTACAATTGATGCCGAAAAAGGCCTGATCCGCTCCTCCAACAACTAAGCGGCAATGTGCCGCTTCAAATTCCGCCTTTGGAATTGTTTGAGCTATCCGCAGGATAGTGAAACGGCGGGATTACACAAAGCAATAAAGTTAAGCGGTCACAGTGCAATGCTGTGACCGCTTTTTGTATTATTGTATTTTAACTGTCATCACTCCCTCACCAACTTTTTCAAAACCGCACTATCCCTCTCGCCCTGCACCAACACCGCCGAAAACACTTTCCGTACCGACAAGACATTAATATTTTCGTGAGTGTATCAGTGCAACTGCACTGACATTAACCTTTCAAAAAAACGCCACTAACCTGAGATATATGTACTAATATGCGGACGTGTAGCGTTAAGCGTTCCTGAACTTACAGGATATACAATGTTCGGCAGTTTTACGAGTTTCGCCAACACCCCGACGGGGTGT
>ULTC01014824.1_pt1 | contig 51550 bp, 38 predicted proteins | sample 1957091 | NCBI WGS metagenome assembly ULTC01 (sample SAMEA4835720, study PRJEB28245) | human gut metagenome | biome: gut microbiome; material: fecal sample | place: Denmark | collected 2008 | reverse complement strand
TCGAGTCCTGTCACCTCGACCATAATAGGACACCAATTTTGATACAATGCGTATCTTGATTGGTGTCCGTTTTCTTTATCCGAAAGTCTTTATTTAATGGGATTTATCGATACAATTTAACGAAAGAAGGCTCTGCAACGATCTCAAAACGGTCGCTGCAGAGCCAGTTTGATTTTTTCAGGCTAAACCTTTTAACGATTGGTATGTAGATATGTCCACTTTTTTAGGTGGTATGTCCATATTCACATTCACTGTTTCGAAGCCCGTCCATAAGCCTTTGATATATGCTGTCGGCGTACAGATTGTTTTCATACTGAAGTTCACCGAGTGGGCTTAAATTTATGTCCCGTCTGCAAGCTACAGCTTTACCTATTTGTGATTAAGAACACAGTGTATTATGCAACGATCAAATCCAGCATCTGACCGCAGCCCATCTGCTGCTTTTGAAATGAATTGCTCATAACTTGCCATCGGCAAAAAGGCACTCTTAATTCGACAGTAGTCATCCTCCGTAACATCCAAGGTTTGATTTAGAACATCAAGTCCTGAATCAAGCACGGCTTCTTTGAATAACTCATACATAGCAAACTCTCCACTTCACCGAAAATATCGTCCTCTAAGCAAGTATACCCGCAGAGTACAGTTTTGTTTTCCGTGTTACGTTGCGGTCTGTTAGATAATACTTTGACGTATTGCAGATATTTTCCTTTGCTGGATGATGTGTTTTGTGTGCTTGCCATTAGGATTGCGTATGTTACTCTATATTTTTCGGAATTATTCGCATTTACACAGTTATTTTTTCAGAACTAAACATATCGGGGTGAACATTATTCTATCCCATTCTCAGCTTTCTTAATTCTAACCGCAAGATACTCTCTTGTGGGCAAATCAATTCTGAAACGTCCCTTAAAACTTCCGACATTCTCAACCGTCATGTTCCATGTGTCTATAATGTCGACAGTGTATAAATTATTATCGTCAATATGATAATATCTGAATCCCGGACGCGAAATCCCGTGATAAAACAGGTGATAACCGGTTTCATCAGCTAGATTTTCATCTTCCGGAACTACACATAGCTCGTCCCATTCCATGTTTTTGGGTCGCAATCCGCCGTCAGGAGCTTCCTCAAGTATTTTTCGCATAAAAGCTATTCTTTCCGGGCTGTCACCTTTAAGCTCTCCGCCATGAGACCACCATACCGCCTTATCGTCTATGTAGGTTTCGCCATGACCACCGTAGCCGCCGCGGCAAAGTGCTTCCCAGAACCTCCGAACAAGCTCTTGCGGCGAAATATTGCCCCACGCATACTGAATATTTCCCTCGTATAGCATTTCGTCAATTACTATCGGTTTGCCGTAGCTTTTTCTCCACTCGGATGTTCCCTCCGGAGAACGCTGAATGCTGCAGTGCGTTATCCATGACTTTGTATGATCGTAAAACTGATTACCGTTATGTATTGATCGCAGGTGATCATACGGGTCGCTTTCTACGATTATCTGCGCATATTGTTCCCAGTCCTCAATGCTCTTGTTTTTTATCAGGTCATATTCATTAGCAAATGACCACCATACATTTCTGAAAGCCGAAAACCTTGCCGCTGTGTATTTCAGATAAAGTTCGTTTTGCTCCGGTGTCATTGTTGAGAAGCCCCAGCGGTCATACGGGTGAAAGAGGATAATATCTGCCTCAATACCCAGCTTTTGAAGCTCGCTGATACAGTATTCAATATGCTGAAAATGCTTGGGGTTAAACCTCTCGAAATCCCAGTTGTTGCCCTTGGAGTCCGGAGTGTAGCCCCACACATTGTCCTCTGTGATAGCACTTCCGTCAACCGGAGTACCCTCGTATGGATAGGAGCGCGGCTCACGTGAATTGTAGCAGTAGCTTTTAGGAAATATGCAGAAACGTATCTTGTTGAACGGGGAATTTTTCAGAGTTTCAAGAGTTTGTGCGATAAGGTCATCGCTTTGCAGATTCCATACATAACAGGTCGTGCCGACAGGATAATATGGTGTTCCGTCGGAATACTGAAAATGATATTTGTTATGTACCTTTACGCAGCCGTGATTATTTTCCGACGGCGGCGTGACAGAAAAAGTTCCTTCGTATTTACTGTCAGAAAAATTTCCGCAGACCGTAAAATGGTATTCTTCCTCAAACGATGGCATGAATCTTACTTTGTATATTCCGTTCCCATCGTAAAAACCATTTACGGTTTTGCGCTCGGAATCGCTTTCAAATAGCGCAGTGATACTGCGTTCCAGGAATGGGTTGCCAGCGGTGGTTCCCTCGGAGCAAAACTCGAAAACGCCCCATTTTTCAACTGATTTTGTATAATTCATAATGGTTCCTCCAATGCCTTTACACATAAACCGACGGATCACTGTGCTGGTGGAATCCGTCGGTTTTGATTTTGAATATCACAGTTAATCTGATTTATGGCGCTGAATAAGTAAATGTTATTTCCAGCGTCGAAAGTATCTCATTGTCTTTGACGGGAAGAACAGTCGCGGACAGACCGGAATTGTCGCCATCGGCACATCTGCAGTCATCGGGGATAGATGTTACCCACTGGTTATAGAGGTTTACTCTCGTGCAGTTACCGTCGTCGGAACAGGTATATTCCTTGCCGGATAGCTCACGGACTTTGCCGTTTACCTTAACCTCATCAATAGAGATAGTATAATCCGGGAAGAACTTCTCGCCGTTGTAAATTCCGAGAGCCGAGAAAAGCACTCCCTTTGGAATACCGCAATCCGAGAAATCCAGACTGACGGTGTAGGTTCCCTCACCGGTTATCTCAGCATTGTTTGCAACGATACCCAAGGTCCTTTCCGTCGGGTCGTACTTGTTGCCGACACAGTACTGAACTGAAGAATCAAGACTCTGGTACATTATCCATGCCACTGCGGTATCATCAGAAGCCGGAATGGATACGCCCGCCATAAATTCGTCTTCAGCCGCCTTTGTTGACTTGTCCATTCTCTCCCTTGCGGCAGACTGAATCTCGGAATAATCCTTGCCTTCTTCGGTCGAAGCGCGTCTGTCGCTGTACAGCTTTGCTATGTTTTCATCGGTAGTTTTTCTGAGGACCCTTTTGTAAAAATCGCTGCAGTCCCAGAGGACGGGGCAGTAATTATACAGGTCGCAGTTATCCAGAAGATTGGCGTAAAACTTATCCCTATCGGGTTTATCCGCCGCACCCATAACGGCATATTCGCCTATAACCACACCGTATCCCTGGTCTGTGAATTTAGTCAGCATCTGAAAAAGGGAATTCTGCTCCTCGTAATCGCCTGGAGTTCCCCACCGTTTTGCATTGCCGTCACTGCAATAGTCCCACGGCGTGTAATAATGTACTGAAAGCAGAAGCTTGTCCTTTGCAGTGTCCTCCGGCATTTGGTATCTGTCATCGCATGTTTTCCTGAAGTCGGTGTTGTACCCTGCGATAAGCAGGAATCTGTCTGCATTTTTGCCGCCGGTCGAACGTACCAGCTTAACAAATTCGCTGTTAATTCTGTTCGTTGTTTCGTAGCATTCGTCCTCGCTGAGAACTCCTTCTGTTCCGGTGACGTCGCTATCGTTGAGTCTGTGACAAAGTTCCTCATTTGCAGATTCAAATATCAGCTTGTAGGAATAATCGGAAAAATGCTCGGATATCTGCGTCCACATGGACTTATAAAGTGCCATTCCTTTTTCACGAACTGCCTCGTCGGCGGAGCCGAACATTCCCCACCAGCTTCCGTCCCAGTGTTCATTCAGTATAACATACATATCAGCGTCAAGAGCATAATTGACTACCTCATCGACACGGTTCATGAGCCGCTCGTCAATGGTGTAATCTCCGCTCTCGTAATTTATGCCATTGGTCCATGCCACAGGAATGCGGAGAGTATCGAAGCCCATAGCTTTCATATCGTCTATCATATCCCTTGTGGTGACGGGCTGTCCCCATAGCGTTTCAAAGGAAGTGGGGTCTACCCCTAATTCCACATAGCTTTTGTGATTGTATGCCTCCAGCGTGTTGCCGAGGTTTATTCCGTTGCCCATGAGCCGGATAACCTCCGTTGCGGTAAGGTCGTTTCCGGACACATTGTTATCCGTAATACTATTTGTGGTACATCCGTTTAATAACATTGAAATAACCAATCCTATGCTTCCTATGATTTTAATAGCAGAAACACGGTTCATTGAAGATCCTCCCAAATTATGATTTTCTCACCTTAATCAAGGATAAGCCCACTTATTTCAAGATTGTAGGTTATTGATGTAAAGGGAATTTCCTCACCGTTTTTTATGAGCGCAAAACGGTAGCCTATCCAGTCGACAGTGGTTTTTGCGGCAACTATTCCGCATTCCTTGGTGCCGTAAACCACGGAACCTATCTCAGCGCCCATCCAGCCGTTAGCAAGTCCATTTGCGGAGCTGCTTGTCGGGTCAAGCTCTGCGTTTACAGGGACTTCAACGATACCGTTTTCCGTTTCAAGACCTACGGACTTGACAAGTACTTTGTATTTTGCGTCCGGGTTAACGTTGATGAAACCGAAGTTAAGCAACTCGCTCTCTTTTTCAAATGAGGTGGACTTCACGGAATACTCACCGTCACCGGTCATTTCGAGATATGCCGACGGACTTGGACCGGGATTTACAGCCTGACCGGTAAGTATAAGAGTTTCGTACTTTATCTCGGTATCTGAGATGTTCTCCTCGGGACGGAGTTCCTCGTTGCCCTTTGTGAACTGCCACGATCTCAGTTCAATATCCGCACCGGAAAATACCAGATAGATATTGTGATTTCTGCCGTCAAACTTACTGAATTCAGTAGAACGAACCTTAGCATAATCAGCGTTGTCAAATTCAATGTAAGATACTGCCTTGCCGGAAATGCTGTCAAGGCGAACCTCGATTCTGCCCTTGCCTTTAACATCAGCGGTGAAAGCGGAAGCACCATAACCGAAATCCGCACCTCTTACATAGATCCATGAGCCGTTTGCCTTGCTCTTTGCGGCAGGGTCGTTACCATCTGTGTACCCTATATCGGCAGACGTAAACATAACTGCGCCGCTGTTTTCAGCGTAGGGGTCAAGAAGCTTTATCTGAGATACGCCCTGACGCGTTGCGGCTGTTATCGGGATCTCTCCGTCAGCCGCATTCATCGGAAGATAATCAACCATAATGCTGCGGTAACCTGCTGTGCCGCCTGTCAGTTCTTCAAGAAGGAGCGTGTGGTGGACAATGTAGTTCGTTCCCTGAAACTCGCAGAAATGCGTGTGATTGTTGCCCCAGCGCATTCCGGATTCGCCGTTGGCATTCTGACCGGAATTGTAGAAATATGCACCCTTGTATTCCCAACTGTCTGCGTCAAGGGGAGTTTTTGTGGTCATGTATGCCATACTGCATGTAGGCGGCTCAGGAATGTCCTTGCGATCCCACTTGTTGCGGTTCTGCCAGTCGTTGCAGTAGGTGTAATAATAGGTGCCATCGATGTAATTCAGCTCGCTTGCCTCCAAGAAATACGGGGCGTCAATAGAAACGAACTCGCTGTCAAACGAAAGCATATCCGCACCCAGACGTGCTACCTTAGGCACATTGGTATGTACAACACCGCCGTCTGCAGCATTTCCGCCGCCAAAAGTAAGCCAGCCTGTGCCGTTTTCATCAATGCATACGCCCGGATCGAACGGCGCAGGGCAATTCTCAAGCCCCGGCATATTCTGATAAACCAGCGGTTCGCCGAGAGGGTCAGTCCACGGACCTACCGGGTCGGTGGAGGTAATAACTCCCACACCGCCGCCGGCGTTGGAGAAGTACAGATAGAAGTGCGTAAGACCGTCTTCCTCAACGCGGGAAGCAATTGACGGTGCCCATGAATTTGTTATCCACGGCGCTATTTTGTCGACTTCTATCCTGCCATGGTATATCCAGTTCACCATATCATCGGTGGAAAATACCACAAGCGATTTGATATGGGCGTAGTCGTTCTTTGTTCCCTCTTCCGACTGCTGTTGGTCGTTCGTGCCGTAAACGTAAAGCCTTCCGTCATATTCCACTGCGGTGGGATCGGCGCAGAATATACTCGGCGAAATGGGATTGGCGTTACGCTCGTTTTTGTAGACATTTCCGCTTACCTCGTCGATTATTATTCCGTTATTAAGGCTGTCGATTATTGTTTCGTTGTCAGGTTTGTCGCTTGTTTCCGCTTTGCTCACACTGTCTACGCTGTCGGCAGAGCTTTCTGTCTGCACAGGTGAATCATTCGAGCCGTTCTGCTCGGAACAGCCGGAAACAAGCAACATAGCAGCTGTACAAATCAAAGCCGTTATCTTCTTGTTCATAGTTACTCCTTTCATTCAGCCTGCCATCTTTCAAGGCAAATGTCCTTGCCTGAAAATGCAAAATATACATTGTGAATTCCTGCTATTTTTGTGGGAAGAACCACAGGAATTTTATCAAATTCATCATTTGCGAGTTCGATCACTCCCAACGGTTCGGCATTCCTGTCATCAAGACGAATCTCGATAACGCCCGTGCCCTTTGCGGTAACGAGCAGCTTTTCTGTGCCCTTGCCGAAATCCACGCCCTTTATGTAAGTCCATGCACCCTCTGACAGCGACTTCACAGCCATTTTGCCGGTGGATATCTGTTCGTACCACATATCTGCGCAGGTGAACATCTCTGCACCGCTGTGAGCTTTATACGGGTCGAGCGGCTGAGTCTGCGCGACGCCTTCGCGTGTTGCCTTTGTGACGGGGAATTCCGTATCCGTGTAAGGCAGCAGATCCACGCACATACAGCGGAATCCTCCCTTTGTTTTCGTGCGTTCCTGAATGTGAAGTGTGTGGTGAAGAATGTACTTTGTTCCCTTATATTCGATAAGGTGGGTGTGATTGTTGCACCAGTCCATTCCGGAATCACCGGCGTTTAGGAAAAATCCGCCCTTGAACTGCCAGCTTTCCGGGTCAAGGGGAGTTTTGCTCGTCATACAGCCCATGCTGCATGTTCCCGGCGCCGGAATGTCCGTTCTGTTCCAGTTTTCTCTTGACTGCCAGTCCGTGCTGTATGTGTAGATAAAAGTTCCGTTTTCGTAGTTCAGCTCGCTTGCCTCGAAGAAATACGGAGCGTCTATCGGAACAAAATCGCTGTCAAACGAAAGCATATCCTTTCCCAACCGCACTATCTTAGGTATGTTTGTGTGCAGCGTATTACCGTCAGGTGGGGTACCTCCGCCGAACGCAAGCCAGCCTGTGCCGTTTTCGTCGATGCATACTCCCGGGTCAAAGGGCGCAGGACAGTTTTCAAGCCCCGGCATATTCTGATAGATTAGCGGCTTTCCGAGAGGGTCGCTCCACGGTCCGAGAGGGTGTTCCGCCGTAAGCACTCCTACACCGCAGCCGCTGTTCGAAAAGTAAAGGTAAAAATGAGTTTTTCCGTCCGCCTCAACTCTGGAAGTTACGGACGGCGCCCATGAATTCACTATCCAAGGCGCAATTTTTGCGACGTCTATGAAGCCATGGTATTCCCAGTTCACCATATCGTCAGTTGACAGCATAACGATGGATTTTATGTGAGCATAGCCGTTCTTTCCGTCATCGCCGACTGCCTCGTATTCCTGATGGTCGTTAGTGCCGTAAATATAAAGTCTGCCGTTGTACTCAACGCCTGTCGGGTCGGCGCAGAATACATTCGGAGAAATTGGATTAGCCGTATTTTCCAGCTTGTAGCAATTTTCGCTTATTTTCATTAGCATCACCTCATTGTTTTTTTGGCAACACCGCGCAAAAACCATTTATTGGATTTTGTACGTGTCTTGCTGACATTTTTTTCGTCATATTGCACAATACACGCACAATCTTTGCCCGGTATTGCTTTTATTTTATTATACACATTGTAATGCAGAAATTCAACAGCATATATTCGTTTAATCCACTTTTTAGTCATAATATGCACTTTTGCTCTTGACTTTAGTGCGGAATTAAGCTATACTGTAAACGGGGTGATATTATGCGCAGAAGAATAGCGGTCATTACCGCAAGAGCCGACGCGTCCGAACAGCGCGATATACTATATGGAATATTCGAAGCCGCATTCCGGGAAGACACCGATGTTGTGGTCTACTCAAACATATACAACCACTGGCAGGACGATAATCTGCTGAATTATGAGAATATAATTTACTCCCTGATTGAGCCGGATTTATTTGACGGCGTTATTGTCACAGCCGAGGCATTCCGGGATATAAAAATAATCAACGATACAATCGATAAAATAAGAGCTGCAAAAATCCCCGCCATTGTTATTGACGGGGAGTTGGATGGATTTAAGAGCGTTTATTCCGACGATGAAACCGACATGGAGAAAATGACGGAACATCTGATAACGGTTCACGGTTTCACAGACATCGACATACTGACGGGAAGCAGGGACAATGCCGCTTCGCAAAAGCGTCTGAACGGCTGCAAGCGCGCATTCGGAAAGCACGGAATAAGCTTTGATAATATCAGAGTGTATTACGGAAACTTCTGGAACGATTCAGGCGAGGAACTTGCCCGGCGGTATCTCAGCGGTGAAATTCCGCGACCTCAGGCGGTGATATGCACCAACGATTTCATGGCGTTCGGGCTGTGTGATGTTCTTTCAGAGGCAGGAGTGGATATTCCCGGCGAGTTGACAGTAACGGGCTACGACCTGACCGGCGGCGACCATACCGCAGGAAGGATATATCACTATCCGCTGCTGACGACTTACCGCAGAAATCGCCGTAAAATGGGACGGGACGCTGTGGATGCTATTCTCGGCGGCAGTCCTATTCAAGACAATTCCGACAGGTTCGTAAGCGGAAACACCTGCTCCTGCGGCGTCTGCCGTTTGCATCTTTTAGATGAGCTTGTTGCGGAAAAGATAGACCAGTATCACACCATTATGAGCACCGTGGCACAGTTTTCCGGCAGGCTTACCACATCGCGTACTCTTGAGGAATACACCGGAGCAGTAAGCGAGTTTTTCTACCTGCTGCACGGCGCTGACAGGCTGTTTCTGTGCCTTGACAGCGCATGGAACAGTGAACGTTTCAACGGTGGTGAGTTCCTGTGCTGTGCGATAGGTAACGATTATTCAGAACCTCCGATAAAGTTCAGCAGTGGCGAAACTCCCGCGCCGTTCATTACGGAGCACGATTCCCCTGCGATTTTCTATGTGAATCCCGTGTGCTTTCAGACAAGGCTTTATGGGTATACGGTGCTGGAATACAACCGCCCGGCGAGCTATGATTTCAGCTTCCGCGACTGGAACAAGACTGTTGCGGATACGCTGGAATTTCTGCGAATGAAGAATGATATCCACTATCTCACGCAATGCCAGCGGCAATCCGCACTGTATGATTCGCTGACGGGGTTCTACAATCTTCGTGAATTTGAAAGCATTGTGGAGGAAGCCGGGCATAACTTCTGCATTCAGGCGGTAAGACTTAGTTTCCCGGACGGCGGAGAATACCTGTTTGGCGAAAACCACCACAGCGATATAATCGCAGAAACAGCGTCAGCAATAAAACGTGTATGCACTCAGCATGAAATATGCTGCCGGACCGATGACAACACATTTCTTATCCTGTTCAAAAGGGAAAACGGAATGTTTCCTGAGAAACTGAAAATATCGCTCCACAACGAGGTTTACTCACGGCACGATGAACGGCAGGTTATTATCACATACCACGGTTCTGATAACACGCTGGTCGAAGAACTGCGCTCAGCCGTATCGCTGGATGCAGAGCACGATGTCGGTCTGATAAGCGAACGAAGAAAACTTCCGCATTATAACGAGCTTGCCGACATAAGGGACAGGATAATTTCAATGCCTAATAAGATGCCTAAGCTTTCGGAAGTCAGCAGAAAAATGTGCGTCAGCGAGGGGCATTTCCGTTTGATTTACCGGCAGTGCTTTGATGTAAGTTACAACCGCGACTGCATAAATTCAAGGGTAATGAAAGCCTGCTACTTACTGTATTCTACCGCCATGAGCATCTATGCGACAGCAGTAAGCTGCGGTTACGATGATGAAAAATTCTTCTCACGGCAGTTCAGGCAGGTGACCGGATTTTCTCCGGCAGAATACAGAAAAAAGATACTGCAGTGACGGCAAGAATATTGTGATGATCAATAAACGACAGACCGAGGCGCTGTAAAAAAATAAGACTGCCATCTCAAAAAACGAGCTGCAGGAAAAGCTTTTTTCACAGGCGGTAGAGCAACTCACAGCAAAAGGACTGATCATAAAAAAGGGAACGATAGTAGATTCAACGATAATAGCAGCGCCGACTTCCACAAAAAACAAGGAACGCAAACGCAACTCTGACGCACATCAGACGCACAAGGGGAACACATGGTATTTCGGCTTTTAGCGCACGGGCTAAACGTTCCTTTTGTTCCTCATTTAAAACCGAATATCAACAGCTTCCGGTATAACAATACCGTTATGTCACATTTATCCGCTTCTCTGAACTTTAGCTTTGCGTATTTACGAATTCGGACATAATAAAAGGGCTGCTGCGGCAACCCTCATAATGTTGAAAAGTCAAGCAGAAACACTTGTTTTATTACTGCACGAATTGATTAATTTGTGCCTTTCACAATTTCCCCATCCGAAAGCTCGATGACACGCTTACAGCGAGCGGCAATGTCTTTGTCGTGGGTTACGATTATGACGGTTTTTCCCGACATATTGAGGCGTTCGAAAATCTGCATTATTTCATCTGCGGTCATGCTGTCAAGTGCGCCTGTCGGTTCATCGGCAAGGATTATCTGCGGTTCGTTTACCACCGCTCTTGCTATGGCTACTCTTTGCTTCTGACCGCCGGACAGTTTGTAGGCAGGCGTGTTTGTTTTATCGGACAGTCCGACGCTTTTTAATACATCGTTTATCGCCTTTTCCTTATTGATGTGCTTATCTGTGTATATAAGAGGGATATTTATATTCTGCTTTACCGTGTACTTTTCGACAAGGGCAAAATCCTGCATTACAAAGCCTATATGACTGTTTCTGAGCTTTGCTTTTTCACGCTCCGGTATGGAAGAAACTTTTTTGCCGTCAATATAATAATCGCCGTCCGTTTGCTTGTCGAGAAGTCCGAGAATATTAAGAAGCGTTGATTTTCCGCTTCCGCTTTTTCCGATTATTGCGACAAGTTCGCCCTTGTTTACTTCAAAGCTGATATTTTTCAATGCTTGAACCTGTGTGTCACCGTCACGGAAAGGCTTTGATATGTTGTCAAGTCTGATCATTTACTTTTCCTCCTTTATCTGCATTATAAGCGGTTTTCTCTTAATGCTCACCATAACCGGTACAACGGCTATCACTGCCGTTGCAATGCCTGTCAGCATAAAAACAAGTGTTGTACGGAGTGACATAAATATAAGAGATGAAACAACAACGCCGACAAGGTTTATAATCAGCACCTCGGCGCTTATCCTGAACAGGATATCCGACTGTGAAGCGCCGCAAATCATGTGTATGAGCAGTTCACGGATATTTTTTCTGACATAGAGCAGGGTTGACTGTATCATTGAAAATACCGCAAGAATAATGATTATTGATGATATGACGATGAGCGAAATATCGGCTTTTGCAGAAACAAGGTCAATAAGCTGCCTTGTTTCATCGGCAGATATGAAGTTATATGTATTCATGCCGTTTTCTGCGGCGTAATCATTTATTGCGGCAAGGTCGGATTTATCATCGGCATAGATAAGTGAGGTGGGGTAATCAATGCCTTGTGCTTTCATGCTTTCAATGCTCATGACAGGTATAAATACATCGTCGTCGGCGGAAATGATAGAGCTTTTGTCGCCTTTCAAAAAGGTTGTTTTCATGCCGCTTTTCAGTATACCGACTACCTCATATTTATCAAGGTACAAGTCGCCGATGTTATAGTCGTTTTCAAAGTCACTGCCGAGAACTACGGGCGGATTATCTGACAGATCTTTGCCGTATTCTGCATTTTGAAACAGCCGTCCTTTACTTACTTCAAAGCCGAATATATCAAAGTAATGCTCTGTAATTACCGTCAGAGAATAGTCTGTGCTGTCTTTTTTTTCATAAAGGTAAGAACATCCTTCGGTTTTATAGTTTTCGGCTATGTAATAGCTGAGGTTTCTTGCCTTTTCTATGTCGTCATAATCAGTCCATATTCCGCCGTCGGTGTAAATATTGGGGTTTGACGGGCTGTAGCAGTTTTTGGGAAAATCAAAGCCGTCAAGGGCATTCACAGTTACAGTTTTATATGCGGTGATACTGCAAAGATCGCCTATAACAAAGAATGCTACTATCATCTGGAATGTAAGAAGCAGGCAGGAAAGCAGATTTGACTTTATATCGAAAAGAATTATTTTTATAAGCTGCTTGTTCATAACACTCTCCTTAACGAAATGACCTGTTCGTGCGAATACTTGTCACTCAGACTGTAGGAAATTATACCGCCGATAAGAAGAATGAACGCTACGGATATAAGTCCTGCGGAAATTCTGATATTGCCGAGATAATAAGAAACGGCAGGAATAAGAGTAAGGAGCAGTGTGACAATAAAGCCGATAAGTATGCCGACTGCGGAAATTATAAGAAAATTTATGAATATCATTTTTTTAATGTCCGCATCATCTGCACCGCATATACGGCGAGCCATTATTTCGGAGCGTTTGGAGTTTATCCATGACCATGTGAACACGCCCGAATTCATAAGAATAAGCAGACCGATAAGCAATATTGCAATGATGATAACTATATTGCCTGATGTAAAGAGATTGCCCTTTCCCGATATCTTGGATATATCATCGGTTCTGATATTGGTATCGGGATTTTTCCCGGTTATATCTGATTTTATGCTTTCGGTGACTGAGGGCGTTTTATCTTTGTTGTCAATTATAAGCGTCAGGCCCGAAAACCGCACCTTGCTGCCGCTGAGCTTATCAGACTGCAATATGAAATCGCTGTCTTTACCTCCGTATATGTTGATACTGCTGACGGTGTAATTCTGTCCGATGAAGTTTATCGTTTTTCTTCCGTTTATCGTCATACAGTACGGCTCAAGTTCGGGCTTTATCACGGCGGTCGGTGCGCTGTTTTCAGAAGATGTTTTTTCGTAGTCAAACAGGGCGTAGCCGGAATTGTATTCGATTACGAGCTTTATTGCACCGACAGCTTTATACTTTGACAGTATATCGCCTATATCGCTGTAGGTGAGGGCGCTTTCGGAGTTGCGGTCCTGATTGACTGTTATTATTTCTGCATTATCTGAAAGTCTGCCTGCGACGCCTGAGCTTACTGAATTTAAAAACATGGAAATGAGAAAAGCGCAAAGAAAATACGTTACGGCAAAGAATGTTATCATCATGCCGCTTTTGTTAAATAATTGTCTGATATTATCACCTCATAATTCAAATCTTGTATGCTGTTATTAACTTATAGTGCGGAAGAGTGTTTTGCAAATTTCGATATTTTTATTATATATGATTTATTTAGATTTTTCAATAGAATTTTTGAAATATATTACATTTTGTCGGTTTGCAATAGAGATGTAAAAGAGCGGCAGAAAAGCCAAACCTGTGTGTTACAGTTAAGTTAAGAAAAAGCAACAGGACACAAAGCAAACCCTTTATGAATGCGGTAATACAAAGCACCCGCCGCCGTCAAGCGATAACAGAATATCCGCAATTGCATCACGGTAAGGAATATAAAGTTTTTGATTATTCTTAAAAAAACAAAATCCGCAGGACTTGCTCATTTAAAGCTGAGCAGTCCTGCGGTTATGTTATTTCGTTCTTTTAAAACGGTCGGTTGTTTTAGCGTCACTGCCTGATTACAAGCACTCTCAGCCTTGTCCATAATAGGCATTTGCACCGTGCTTGCGCAGATAATGCTTGTCAAGAAGCTCCTGCTGCATTCTTCCTGCAGTGGGTGCGATAGTGAGGGCGTGGTAATTCATAAATGCGACTTCCTCAAGCACTACGGAATTATGCACCGCCTCGTGTGCGTCTTTGCCCCAGGTGAACGGACCGTGACTTTTGACAAGCACCGCAGGGATAGTCATAGGATCGATGTTGTTGAATGTTTCAATTATGACCTTTCCTGTTTCCTTTTCGTACTCGCCGTGAATCTCCTCGGGAGTCATGGCGCGGGTGCAGGGTATCTCGCCATAAAAGTAGTCGCCCTGTGTTGTGCCCATCGGCTGAATACCTGTACCTGCCTGTGCAAACGAAGTAGCCCAGCGGCTGTGGGTATGCACGACACCTCCGATAGCTGAGAAGGAGCGATATAGCTCGAGATGAGTAGGCGTATCACTGGACGGCTTCCACTTGCCTTCGGCTGTTTTTCCTGTTGCAAGTTCGACCACCACCATATCCTCGGCTGTCATTTCCTCATACGGTACACCGGAGGGTTTTATCACCATCATTCCGCTCTCACGGTCAATTGCGGAAACATTTCCCCACGTGAACGTTACAAGGTTGTATTTCGGGAGCAGAAGATTGGCTTCAAGCACCTCTTGTTTTAATTCCTCTAACATATTGCGTCCTTTCTTACTTTGCCGCTGCGTATTGTGCCGCAAGTCCACGTTTGTAGTTTTCCATAAATTCTGCAAATCCCTCTGCACCGTTCTTTTCGGGCTGAAGCGTGGTGGATTCCATACCGACGAATACCTCGCTGTCAAGGAATTCCGACAGTGATTTTCCGCCGCCGCATACAGTATATGCCGCAAGCAGAGCCATTCCCCATGCGCCGCCCTCTCCGGCGGTCTTCATAACGGAAACGGCGCAGCCAAGCCCATCGGCAAGGAACTGCTGTGCAACTCCTTTTGTCTTGAACAGACCGCCGTGTCCTGTTATTTTTTCAACGGAAACCTGCTCCTTTTCAAAAAGTATATCCATTCCGAGCTTCAGTGCCGCCATAGTAGAGTATATTTCCGCACGGAACAGATTTGCAAGATTGAATTTTCCGTCGGGAGTGCGGAAATACATCGGTCTGCCGTTTTCCGCTCCTGCAACAGGCTCGCCTGAAAGGAAATTATACACAACGGTGTTGCCGCAGTCGGGGTCGCCCGTCAGTGCGTGATAATACAGCATATCATAAAGTGCGGGCTTTGCGATAGGGTGACCGCTGAGCTGTGCAAATTCACCGAATATCTTCACCCATGCGTCAAGCTCGGAGGAGCAGTTGTTGCAATGCACCATAGCAACGGGAGCGCCGCAGGGAGTAGTCACTACGTCAATTTCCGGGTAGTAGCCCTTAAGCGGCTTGTCGAGAACAAGCATAGCGAATATCGAGGTGCCTGCCGATACGTTTCCGGTTCGTGGAAGCACACTGTCGGTCGCTGTCATTCCCGTACCTGCGTCACCTTCGGGAGGGCATAAGGGAACTCCCGGCTGCAGTGTACCTGTCGGGTCGAGCAGCTTAGCACCGTCGGCGGTCAGGAATGCCTCCTTTGCACCTGCGTTAAGCACTGAAGGAAGAACTTCCGCCAGCTTTACTGAGAAACCTTTTGCCGAAAGCACCTCATCAACCTTTTTGATGTAGTCTGTGTTGTAACCGGTGCTGTCCACAGGGAAGATGCCGGACGCTTCGCCTATGCCGACCTGTCGCTTTCCGGTAAGACGGTAGTGGATATAGCCTGCAATCGTATTGATATGAGCAATATGTCTGACGTGTTCCTCGCCGTTCAGTATTGCCTGATAGAGATGAGCTATGCTCCAACGCTGTGGAATGTTGAAGCTAAGAAGCTCTGACAGCTCGGATGCCGCCTGCTCTGTGATAGTGTTACGCCATGTGCGGAACGGAACGAGTAAGTTATCGTCCTTGTCAAATGCCATATAACCGTGCATCATTCCGGAAATACCAATTGCGCCGTAGGTAGTCGGAGCTACTCCGAACTTCTGCCGTATATCCTCTGTGAGTGCCGCATAACAGTGCTGTAAACCTGTTGTGATGTCATCAAGGGAATAAGTCCACACGCCGTTTTCATAGCGGTTCTGCCACTCGTGACTGCCCGAAGCAATCGGGGCGAATGTGTCGTCTATAAGCACTGCTTTTATTCTGGTGGAACCGAATTCGATTCCGAGATATGTCTTTGCGTTTTGTATCTTCTCTTGTATTGTCATATTATCACCTCTTGAGAGCCGCAGTAGCGTCAAGCAATTCAAGCTGCTGCTCAAAACTGTTTATGTCGGTCTTGCCATCAATCATAACAAGCTCCGTGTTCGTTATCTTTGCAAACAGACGTATATCTTCTGCTGTAAATTTAAAAGACAAGTTATAGATAAATCTGTTACAAATTTAAGTTTTGTCTGTATTGCTTTTTTATTGTAACACAAAAGATAAGTAAATGCAATGTATAAATTGAACATTTTTGTCGGAACGATTTGTGCATTTGTCACAAAACAGATGCTTTTGACTTACAAATATCGTGCTGAGTAAAAACTGCTTGACAAACAACGGACAAAGTTGTATTATATATGTGAACAAATTTGTATTCTTTTGTATGAACTTGTGCTTTGCATAGAGGTGATAATTATGACTAAATATGAAGCTGTTGCACAGGCAATTAAAACCGATATTGAAAACGGTTTGTATAAAGAGGGACAGCCGATTCCTACCGAGGAGCTGCTGACAGCTCAGTATGATGTGAGCCGTCAGACGATACGCAAGGCGTTGTCGCTTCTTGTAGAGGACAATCTTATAATAAAGCGTCAGGGGAGCGGCTCGGTGGTACGGCCGAAGCGGCTTAATCCGAGGACAGGGAAGATAGCTGTTGTTGCAACATACATCAGCGACTATATTTTTCCGAGTCAGCTGCGGGCAGTGAATGATGTATTATCCGAAAACAAGTACACCGCTGTTCTTTCTGCGACACGCAACTGTGTTTGCAACGAGCGTGCGATACTTGAAGAAATACTCAAGAATCCCGTTGACGGAATACTGATAGAGGGTACAAAATCGGCTATGCCGAATCCTAATTTCGATCTGTACGAAAAACTGATAGAAATGGATATACCTGTAGTATTTTTCAACGGATATTACCCGTTGCTCAGCGGCACATATTCTGTATGTGCGGATAATCAGGCAGGCGGTGCGGAGCTTGTAAGGCATCTTATTGAACGTGGTCACACAAAAATCGCAGGCTTTTTCAAAAGCGATGACATTCAAGGTCATCAGCGGTATTCAGGCTTTATTTCGGAGCTGTTTCGCAACGGTCTGATAATCCCCGATGAGAATGTGTTCTGGTACATTACCGAAACAAAGGAGGAGCTTTTCAATAATCCACAGGAGGTATTAAATCGTCTTGGCGATAATACGGCGGTCGTATGCTATAACGATGAGGTGGCGTTCGGACTTATTAAGTGCCTGCTTTCTGCCGGCAGACGTGTTCCTGAGGACGTTGCCGTAGTCAGCTTTGACAACAGTAATCTTAGCCGGATCTCTCCGGTCACGATAACATCGCTTTCCTATGAGGACAGAAACATAGGCAGAATTGCGGCTCAGAAGCTCGTTGATATTCTGAACGGCAAGGAGGTTACGTCCGAGGTGTTGCCGTGGACTTTTATTCAGAAAGAAAGCTCATAAATATGAAGGGATGTTTTATCAGAGTATCTTCAGACCGCAAAACCGGAGGTTTTATAGCTAAGACTTTAAAGCTGCGTAGGGCAGTATAAGAATTTGATTTTTTAAACCGCATTGTTGTGCGGTTTATTTTTTTGCTGTGCAGAAGCCTTGACATTTGTTGCAATCGGCTAAGAAGTAACAGCGGCAGTAAAAACAAATCCCTGTCCTGCAGGCACTTGTGTTATTTTGTAAAATGTGTTATTATATTTTTGACAGTAAAAGTCGGCTGTTCCTGTTTTTAGGGTAAGCCATAATAAACGAATAAACAGGAATGAGATATCGCCGCCGAAATTTCGGCGGTGCCTGTGAGCCGAACAGTATTAAGGAATTTGCGTCCGATATAGGTAAGAGGATTAGATTATGAACAGCATTTTGAAAAAAATCAGGCAAAGCGATGCCTTTAACAAGGAAAACAGGGTTTCCCGTATAAAAGCTGTCATATTGATGAGCCTGTTTACTTTTACCTTTTTGGAGGCTGAGTTTTTATTTGTTGATATGATTTCCTGCACCGTATCTGGCGATAAGTCGGTAAACGCTCAGAATTACGCTCTCGGTGCAAGCGTGGTGGGATTTGCTTTGTACCCTCTGTATTCAAGGCTTTGCAAAAAGGCTCTGCAATCTGTAATTTCTATTGGGGCTGCAGTGCTGTCGGTCGTTTGTCTTTTTCTGATATGCCGTCACAGCACTTACGCATTTACATTGTGTATGGGGCTTGTACTGTTTTTGATTCTCGGTCTTTTCGGAAGTGCGGTATTTTATAAATCGCTGTGTCTGTTGGAGGATAACACTTATATCGCACGTCTTGCAGGCTTATCCTATATGCTCGGAACATTGCTCCAGATTGCTAATAATAACCTGATCCACATTGATATTATCGAAGCTGCGGTGCTTTCTTTGTTTATATTGCTACTGGCCGTTATGCTGATAAGAGCGGAAAAGAACAGCATCGTTCCTGCATTCCCGAAAAACGAAGCTGACGAGAAAACCGATAAGGCGGGTAAAGAAGTCGTAAAAATCAGCGTTTTACTTGTTTTATTGGTTGCGTTTATGACCTGTATTTTCAGCACAATGGATAATGCAATTACCCTTTATCACGCAAACGGGGTCGTGAATATCGGACAGTGGCCGAGAATACTCCTGGCGTTCAGCGGACTTGCGGCAGGCTTTTTGTTCGATTTCGGGGGCAGAAAGTATATGAGTATGATTATGTACAGCGTAATGATCCTGTCAACCATCTGCCTTGTTATTCTCAGATTTGCGGGGCCGATTATGCTGGGGTTGGTTATCTTTTATTTATCCGCAGGTTTCTTTGTTGTATTTTTTACCGCTTCTTTTATGGAAATTGCCCGTTATTCAAAAACTCCCGAGCTTTTGTCGGGGGTTGGCAGAGCAGTCAATAATTTTGTCGCCGTGCTGATCTCGGCAGGTTCTCTTGCCCTTTTGAATTCGGACAATGACATTGCAATAATCACCATTGAGCTGGTTTTATTTGTATTGGCAAGCATCATAGCATTTTTCTATACCAATAAGAGAAAAACGTTTTTTGATGAGCTTTCCTCAACAGGCGGCGACAAACTGAGCGACAAAGAGATATTGAAAAAGCTGTCGGAAAAGTTTTCGCTCACTCCGAGAGAAGCCGAGGTATTCGGGCTGTTGGTAAACACCGAGGACGGATTACAGACGATAGCAGACAATATGTACATATCAAGACGAACTCTTGAGCGGTATGTATCCGCCATATACGGAAAAACGGGAACTAAATCCCGTATCGGTCTTGTATCTCTTTACAACAACATATAAAATATCCTAATACTCGTACCTTCCGCTCAGGCGGGAGGTATTTTTGCGTTATATCATAAAAACCGCAGTGTTATGCCGATTTTTATAAAATGGCGGAAGTCCGCCAACCTGTTTTTTGCAGATTGGCGGACTTCCCTTATATACAGCGGAGCGTTATTCAGATATAATTACAATAACAAACGGTGTATGAAACGACACGATGACAGCTTGCAATAGGATATATTCAGAAAGGGGAGCGGATTATGAATATGCGGCACTGTGCTTTGCCGGACAAAAAAACAACAAAACGAACACTTCCGTATAATCGGCAGTATGTGATACTTGCAATTTACGAAGTGCTGGACAAAAACGGCGCCGAATATAAAAAAGAGGACGCATCGACCATATTATCGGAAATATCGGTGTACGGAAATTCAAGCCTTTTTTCCGTTTCGGTGAGCAGGCAGGAGGAAGGTACCGAATTATCCGTAACGATGGTCAGACAGTGCGAGGGATTGTCGGAATCCGGCGTGCAACGAGCTATAACAGCCGTAGCCGACAGCATATCGCAATATCTTGAAAACGAGCTTGTTTTAAGCAAAATCAAATCATAAAGAATACAAGTGGAGGAATTGCCTATGAAAAGAATAGGAGAATATTTCGCAGGAGCATATAAAAATGCTTTTGCAAGGTGGATTTTCGGAATAATCGCATCGCTTGTCATTTTACCCGATATGATAAAGACCGTTTTGCTTTGCATAAAGAAAGAATCGTTAGCGGCGGGTACGGTGTTTATTGCCGATATGTTATGCGTTGTATGTGCCTTCGTTTTCGCATTTTTTGCAGTTTGCTCAATCGGAAAAACGGCAAAGGAGGCTGTAGCAGTATTGCTTAAGGGCAGTATTCCCTGTATAGCGGCACTGTATGGCGGAAAATTCCTGACGGTGCTTTTTGTCAAGTGCTTCGGAACGGTCGGTGAATTTATAGGGATAGCCGCCGGCGGAATACTGCTCGGACTTTCGTTTTATCTGCTAAGCTGTGCTGTTAACGGCGGCATTAAAGGAAAAGTCGGCAGAAAGCTACTTTTGACAGCGGTATGCATATTGCTTGCAATCGTTTTTGCGTATCTTTTGCCGTATATTTTCGGGCTGGGTATTGAATCGGCCTTTGCACAAAAAAGGGTGTGGTGTATAAAACTCATAGCTGAACTTGTCTCTGCGGTGTTCTGCGGGGCGCTGATTGTTCCCGTACTTAAATTTGTGTGTCTCGGGAATCTGTCAAAGGCAGGAACGGATGAACAAATCACATCGGCACAAACGAAAAAATCAAGGCTTGGTTATATACCGACTGCTGTAGGTGCGGCAGTACTTGCAATCTGCACCGTGATGACTTTTCCCGCAACGGTTTCGTCTTCCGACAGGCTGAAGGCTGAATACTACAGCCGTACAAATACGGCGTGCTATAACCTGCTCGGAGGAAACATCATCACGGCAGTCAACGACTACAGGGAGATTCAGCGTGAGCTTGAGATATGGAAAGAAATAGCCGACGGCGGTTGGAATGATATTTCCGAGAGCGAGATAGCAACAAATCAGATGCTGGCTTATCTTGATACCTATGCAAACCACACAGATGACCGACTTGAAACTATGGAGAAGTATTATACGGCAGGCTATATAAAGGATACCGATTTCTGTTTTGATATGCTTGCAGAATATAAAAATGCCGATGAGCTGACGGCTGAGCAGCAAAATCGCCGTACAGAAATACTGACGAATTTAGCGGCAATAGGAATATATGTCGGCGGACTGCCCGATGTTGCGGAAAATGCCGCAGCTATGGCAGAAGTGATTGAAACGGCTTTCTCTTACCAAAACAGCTTCGAATATGCTGAGATGCTCGCTAAAATGCGGGTAGGTGTTACAAACGGCACGAACATTGCCGATTCTGTCGGTACCGGTATCACCTATCAGCTTGTAAGCCAAGCTGTCGAAAAGGCACTGGAGGCTCCTGAGGACTTCGTATGGAGCTACATAGCGGTTATGTTTTATAACAATCAGGAGCAGCATTCGCTTTACCTCACTGCTGACTATTCGGATGATAAGAGGATTCTTGCCGTAGTCGAAAACTTTGAAAAACAGTTTGAAAAGCAGCTCGGAAAAGACATAACCAAAGAGGAACGGCTCGGTATCAAAAAGCTGGTCATGCAGACTTATCTTAGGGCATTGGCGCTTGACAAGTGTGCGGATTACGGCTTGGAAGCACTCAAGGAATTCGACAATTTCTTTATTCGTGAAAATACTATGTATTCGCTTTTAAAAACGGGACGGTACGATGAATGTCTTAAGCTCGCAAAAGAGGTACAGGACGATACAAACCCCGTTCCCCTTTATTATGCGGCGGCGGCGGCAACGCTTGAAAGCGGAGAATTTGATGCTTCCGCAGAGTATGTACTGGAGCTTGCAAAGCAGGTAAAGACGAGTGAATATCCTAAAAAAGCGGACGAATTACTGCATTCCTACTTTTCTTTGTTGGTGGTGGATACCGAAACCACAAAAGCAAAGTACAGCCTTCTCAGCGATGAGCAGATAAATAAGCTTAACAGCGACGAGTTCCTGAAGAATTATCTTGAGGCTTATGTCAATGCCTGCTACCCGTCTTACGGCGGTCATTCTATCTATGATGACGCATATACAGAGGCTATGGAAACGGCGCTTGCCGCTGCTGATCGGGTGATTTCAGAGCGTGGCGAGCTGTGTTATCCTTATTATCTCAAGGGCGTGACGTTTATGCAACAGGAAAAATACGATGAGGCTGTGGCGGCTTACAAAAAAGCGATAGATTATAAGAGCGATGATCCGATGATATGGTATGCGCTTTATGCCGCATACGAGGAATTGGAGAAGTGGGAAAATGCCTATACCGCCGCGGAGATTGCTATCGGTCTTAGTCCGTGGTTCAATTATTACAGTGATTATGAGGGTATAGGTATCCATCCGTATTCATATCGTGATGGTGCGAAAGCAATGATAGAAAAGCAACATAAAGCATCGCAGAAAGGGGGAAATGAATAATGCCGATTATTATTTCAATTGTAATCTTTCTTATTCTGACAATGCAGACCTTCTTTCTGGGAGGTACTGTCTGGCTCGGAATTGTCGGAATGCTGTTGTCGGCGGCAGGGGTCGTATTGTCTTTCGTGCTTAAAAATCGGAAGAAGTATCTTAGTAACGTATCGGCTCTTGCGGGAATTGTTATATCGGTTGTGTGCTGTTTATTTATTACATCAGACTCAGGCACGGGTACGCTGCGGCAAAAAGAGATACTTCTCGGGCAAATGGTCAGTGCCGAAACATCGGAGAACGTCGAAGAAAAATATGCTGATTATATCGAAACTTACGGCGAGGACGATTCTTCCGCACTCTGTCTTGCACAATACTATATGCGAGCGGAAGAAGCGGATAAGAGCAGGTCGATGCTTTTTAAGCTCAAGAATACAACAAGCATAGATTATTATTGCACAATGGCAGAATGGTACAACAAATTCGATAAGGGCAATTTCTCTTATGTAGTCAGCACGCTGCTTGACGCAGTTGCCGAGCATCCGTACTGGGCAAAGGGGCATCTGATGCTGGGACTTTCGTATTACGAAAACAATGACAATACATCAGCAATATACTATTTGAAAAAAGCACATATTCTCGATATGTCTGACGGCTATTCGCTGTGCTACCTTGGTGTAATCTCCTATGACAGAGGAAGCTATAAAGCGGCGGAGAAATATCTGTCGGACGCAAAGGCACTGGCAGGAAAAGACAGCTATCTGTTAAGTCTTGTCGAAACATATCAGGAATGTGTAGCAAGGGAGGTGTCATAATGAGAAAAAAGACCTTTTCGCTTATACTAAGCGGCATATTGCCGATTACCGCTTTGTCGTTTACCGCTTTTGCAAACGGAGGAGATACGGCAGGCAGACCGGTTACTCCTCCTTCTGCTACCGATGTTATCGGTCAGATTGGTTCTTCCGCAACCGAAGCGTATACAGCCTCGCTTAACTTCTGGAATGATTACGGCAACAATATATCAGACGGTTTTAATCTGGCAGGAGAGAGCTGGAATAGCGTAAAAAATACGCCCGGCTTTGAAACAAGCTACGGCGATGCGGTGAAGACAGGCGACGGAATCTTTTCTGCCGCAGGATTCGCCACAAATTTAATGGATTCGCTATCTGCGGCAAATCAGCTTACTCATCCGCAGGATAATCCCTACGCATCACACCCGGCACTGTCAACAGCATACGATACGCTTACCGCATGGCAGGCTATGATGAACTGGGCGGATATGGCTGTGGGGGATAAGGACCCTACAGGAACGGTAAAGGGTATGAATCTACTGCTTGGTGAGGCAGTGAAGAATTGGTCGGATGTTGCAACGCAGACAGCCTTACTGGATTATGCCAATCACAGTACGCTTATCGGAACGGTCGATATTACACTTCAAAATGTCAACGATTATTATACAGACCTGTTTCAGAATGTGTTTTATCCGTCAAGAGATGCCGAATGGTCGTTAGAGGACTGGTGGAAAAAGAGCTATTATGATAAGCTGAACTTTTATGCGCAGATGGTAAGGGAGGGGCGTGAAAAGGAGTTTGAGTGGCTGCGTGACGAACTGCTGAATATGGCTCCTAAGGCAGGCAGTACAATCCTGCCGAATCACGTTACGGCGAAAAAACCGAACATATATCTTTATCCCGAAACCGAAACAGAAATAACGGTCATATTCGGTAAACCGGGTTATCTTACCTTGTCGATTCCCGAATATAATGACGGATGGACGGTAACGGCTTCGCCGGACGGCACGCTTACCGATAAGGATAAAAACAGCTACGGTTATCTGTTCTACGAAGCTCTTGTGCAAAGGAAAGCGTTTTCGACCGAAGAAGGCTTCGTTATTCCTGCAAATAAACGTGCGGAAGCCTTCCGTGAAATACTGGCTTCTTACGGCTTTAATGAGCAGGAAACTGCAGACTTCATTGAATACTGGGCGGATTATCTTAAAGACGGCACGGATTATGTCATGTATCCGATGATGACCGAAGGTGTTGATAATGCGATGCCGCTGACTTTCTCGGTAAAGCCTGACAGCATATACCGTATATGGTTCGGATTTGCCGAATACAGCGGTGATGAAATAATGCCGCCCGAAATTACGCCAATCGTTCGTAAAGGCTTTACGGTAGTTGAATGGGGAGGCGCTGTTCTGGATTGAGCCAATGCCGTGAATAAAATTGAGCCGTTGCACTTTATTTGTGCAACGGCTCATTTTGGTGTCTGTATGCTTATTTGTCTTCTTTGCCGAAATTGGACGATAATGCGCTGAGAGGAAACGGCGGATTTGCAAGCGGCTTGCAGGCAAGCGATAACAGCAGATATTCGTTATCGTCTGCGGCAATCCTGTTTATTTTAAGCTCACCGCATTTCTTACAGCGGTGTATCAGCGCCCATTCACCGTCGGGACGGACATAAATGCTGATAGGCTCCATTATCCCTCCGCAATCGGCTGAGCGGTCGCCGGGTATGTTGTCAAGATGTATGCTTGATAAGCAGTGGGGGCAGTGATTACGGTTGTTTGTTCCGCAATCCCTGACCGTAATGAATTTTCCGCAGGCTTTGCAGTTAAAGCCCTCGTCCTGCGTTCCGTCATCGGTTACTACAGTGTGATATTCGGTTTCTTTGTGTATATTCTTTACGGGTTCGTCTGTGCGTCTGCGTCTGTTCATATTTCCGTCCTTTTCAGATTATTAAAAACGGCAGGTGTATTTCAACCTGCCGCAGTTAAATTAAATTATACGGGCATTACCTTGTTAGCTTTATCAGCGTGTTCAGCATCAATGCCAAGCTGTTTGTCCTTACGCTTTTCAAAGAACTTTTCAGCTACCTGACCGAACATAGCGTAGCTTAATACGTCCTCGTCCTGCTGTGACCACTTAGCACATTCAGCCTTCAGCTTTTCAAGCTCAGGCTCGATAAGGTCTGCGGGACGGCAGTCGATAGGCTGTTCGTCACCGAGAATCTTCTTTCTGAACTCGGGATCGATGGGAGCGGGTGTCTTACCGTAGCTGCCCTTTACAAGACCCTTGAATTCCTTTGTTACAGTCTTGTAACGCTCACCGAGAATTACATTGAATACAGCCTGTGTACCAACAATCTGTGATGTAGGCGTAACAAGGGGAGGGAAGCCTGCGTCTGCTCTTACACGGGGAACTTCCTTAAGAACCTCCTCGAACTTGTCAGACTTGCCTGCCTGCTTAAGCTGAGAAAGGAGGTTTGAAAGCATACCGCCGGGAACCTGATATATAAGAGCGTTAGCGTCAACTGCAAGGAGCTTGGGATCGAGCAGACCGCTGTCGATGTACTTCTTGCGGAGCGTCATAAAGTATTCTCTTATCTCTGTGAGGAGCTTTAAGTCAAGTCCTGTATCATACTCTGTACCCTGTAATGCGGCAACCATTGACTCTGTGGGAGCGTGCGATGTGCCGAGTGCTAAGGGTGACATTGCTGTGTCGATAACATCAACGCCCGATTCGATACCCTTTAACAGACACATTGAAGCAAGTCCTGATGTGTAGTGTGTGTGGAGCTGGATCGGGATATTTACAGCACTCTTGAGTGCCTTTACAAGTCTTTCTGTTTCATAAGGAGTAAGCAGAGCCGCCATATCCTTGATGCAGATAGAATCAGCGCCTGCTTCTTCAATTCTCTTTGCATAGTCGATGTAATACTGTTCTGTAAATACTTCACCGAGTGTGTAAGAGATAGCTATCTGAGCGTGTGCGCCCTCCTTCTTTGCAGCCTTAACGGCTGTTTCGAGGTTTCTTATATCGTTGAGCGCATCGAAAATTCTGATTATATCAATACCGTTTGCTACAGACTTCTGAACGAAATATTCCAGTACATCGTCAGCATAGTGACGGTAACCGAGCATATTCTGTCCTCTGAAAAGCATCTGTAACTTTGTGTGAGGCATTTCACGTCTTAATATACGCAGTCTGTCCCAGGGGTCTTCGTTCAAGAAACGTAAGCATGCGTCAAATGTAGCACCGCCCCAGCATTCAACCGAATGATAGCCTACCTTGTCCATTGTGGAAAGGATAGGGAGCATTTCTTCTGTAGTCATTCTGGTTGCGATAAGCGACTGATGAGCGTCACGCAGTACGGTTTCGGTAATTCCTACTTTTGCCATAACCTTTATTATTCCTTTCAATCAAGAGTTACGCATTGATTGTTGCAATCAGTGTGCCTGTTTCAACAGACTGACCCTTTGTAACATTGATGCTTGCAATTGTACCGTCACAGCTTGCTACAACGTCGTTTTCCATCTTCATAGCTTCGAGAACTGCGATTACTGTACCGTTTGTAACCTTAGCGCCTACTGCGAGCTTAACGTCTACGATAGTACCGGGCATGGGAGCTTTTATCTTAACGCCGCCCTGTGCGCCTGCGGGAGCAGCGGGAGCTGCTGCCTTCTTGGGAGCGGGAGCTGCTGCGGGTGCGGCAACAGGTGCTGCACTGCCGTCTGTTTCTTCAACGGTTACATCATAAGCGGTACCGTTTACTGTGATATTGTATCTTTTCATAACAAAAATCCTTTCTTATGTCGATTAATATACGAAGTTAACGTGCTTTTTAGCAGGAGTAACAACTCTCTTTGAAGATGTTGCTTCAATTGCAGATGTCAGTGCAGACTTTGTATCCTCGGCTGTGATAACTCTGTCAACATAGCCGTTAGCCGCAGCTGTGAATGCGTCTGCTTCGTTGTCTGCATATTCCTGAGCCTGCTTTGCATTGTCTTCCGAAACACCGTTTAAGAATACAACTGCCGCTTCGGGAGTTGTGGGAGCGATAACCGCACCTTCCCATGCGAATGTGAAGTCGCTTCCTGCCGCTGTGCTTGCGAGTGCAACATAAGCACTGCCGTAAGCCTTGCCTGTTACAACTGCAATCTTTGCTGTTGTAGCGGAAGCGTATGCCTGTGCGAGCTTTGCACTGTCACGGATGCTTCCTGCAAGCTCAGCCGCACTTGACTTCTCAAAGCCTTCGCTGTCAACGAATGTAACAACGGGGATTGAATAAGCGTCACAAAGAGTAACGAAACGTGCAATCTTTGCACTGTCGTCTGCTGTCAGCTTTGCACCGTTGTTTGTAGCAACAAAGCCTGCTGTTCTCCAGTTAAGGCTTCCTATTGCGGTAACCGCAGATGTACCGAACTGTTTGTAAAGCTCAATAACGCTTTCCTTGTCGGCTACCGAGTTGATAAGCTCGATGCCTTTGAGATCAGCCGATACAGCCGCATCGTTTTCCATATAATAATCGTTTCCTGCTGTTTCAAGATTGTTCGCAGGGAGAACGGATAATAACTGCTTAGCCTTAGCTATAGCTTCATCGCTGTCCTTTGCAAGAATAGCCGCTACACCTGACTTTGCGGCATTCTCGGCTGTACCTGCACCTGCCGTCTTATCATCGGCTGTAAAAGGTGCTGTCATGAACAGCTCTGATTTTTCTGTCATAATGACCACATCAGCCATACAAGCTATCATAGCGGCTGTGCCTGCGCAAAGACCGTCTACTACAGCTATCTGGGGAACAGCACCCGAAAGTGCCGCACTCATCTTGGCTATCTCACCGTATGCACCGAGTGTCTTCATACCTTCCTTGATATCTCCGCCCTTTGAGTCAAAGATACCGATAACAGGAGCACCGTTTTTAAGTGCCAGCTCGTAAACCTTCTTGATTTTGAGAGCTGCCGCAGTGTTTACCGCACCTGCGTTAACGCTTGTGTCCTGAGCGTACGCATATACGACTGCTCCGTCAACATAGCCGTAACCGCTTACAACGCCTGTCTTTTCACCGTTTGCTCCGACAAATTTGCCAAGTTCGACAAAGCTGTCCTCGTCAAACAGAGAGATAAGCTTGTTTGCAGCTTCGCTTGCGGCTGTCTGCTCCATTTCAGCAATTGTTTTCTTCATTGCCAGAATTCCTCCGTTCTCGCTTTTCTGTGAAGCGGTAAGCTGCTGAAAATAAGAGCCGACCGCTGTTTATAATTATGCCTTTGGGCACATCATATTCAAGTATAATTATAACTCATTTCATCTTTAATAACAAGCGAAATTCGCTATTTTTTGCAACTTTTATGAGATGTGAAAAAATTATCAATGTCAGAGATGTGATTATCGTTGTTTTGCACAAAACCACGTTTTAAAAGTTCATTCCACACCGTTTCGGATTGCATATTTACGGTACACTTATTTATAAAGTGATTAAAAGCGTAGTTCATAGCGGTTCTCATAAGCCCGTCAACAAGCATTATGTACTGCGTTTCAAGCTTTTCCACAAACAGTGTTTCGCCGTCTGTCGTGCAGACGACCGAGCCTACCGGCGTATCGCCGTCCTTTGCCTCGAACACCAGCTTGTCGGTAATAATGTTGTTTTTAAGTATCGTAATCATTTTTTACCCGTTCTCTTGGTCGATTTGTCGCTTGAAACCAGTGCTTTCAGTCCCTTTAATTCTTCTGCGGTAAGGTCTGCCCATTCGCCCGGCTTCAGCATACCGAGTTTTATATTTCCGACAGCGTTTCTTTTAAGACGCACTATCTGTAATTTTACAGCCTCGCACATTTTTCTTATCTGTCTGTTCTTGCCCTCGGCAATCGTAAATTCAAGCACGGTTCTGTTTTCTTCTTCGGCAAGTACCGCAACGGTGCAGGGAAGTGTAACGCCCGTGTCAATCTTAACACCTGAAGCAAGCGTTGTCAGCTTGTCATCTGTTACCTCGCCTCTTACGGTTACACGGTAGCGCTTCTTTATATGACGTGACGGGTGCATTACGGCATTTGCTAGCGCACCGTCGTTTGTGAGTATCAGAAGTCCCTCAGAATCCTTGTCAAGTCTGCCTACGGGATAAACACGCTCGTCAATGTCGTCGAGAAGGTCGGTAACTATCTTTCTGCCGTGCGTATCCGCCATAGTGGTCACATAGCCTCTCGGCTTATACAGCTTTATGTATCTCAGCTGAGTGCCTAAGGAAGCTATCTTTTCGCCGTTTACCGTTACAATATCGTTCTTGGGATCGGCCTTGTCACCGAGAGAAACCGGTCTGCCGTTTACCTTTACACAGCCCTGTTCGATATATTCCTCGGCTTTTCTGCGTGAGCAGTAGCCGCTGTCTGCTATTATTTTCTGTAATCTCACTTTTTCCATTGTTCCGTATTCCTTTCAAATTCCGTATCCATACAGTATCAGCGTGTCAGCAGTCCTGCAATGAATTTATATATCACGGTAAAAAAATCCGTTTTACGTTCTTTTTGTACACAGCTTTCAGCCGTTTGGAGCGGCGCTGTTGCTATTGTATTTCCGTTTAGCAGGTAATGTATTTCGCCGACCTTTTCGCCTGCGGCAAGTCCTGCATAAATAAATTTCGGCATATATATTTCTGCGGTTATTTTGTCTTTCTGTTCGTTGCACAGCGGTAGTTTTACTGCACCGCATTCAACACCGACCGTTTCCTTGTCTGAGCCGACAACGGATAAGGAAAGAGCGGATGAGTCGTACTTCATTTCGCAAAGCGTCACTTTTTCGAAGCCGTAGTCCAGCATTTTTGCATGGTCGCTCCAGTCGTTCGGCGCATTAAGCGTTACCGCTATAAGCCTTACGCCGTCACGTTCGGCACAGCTTACAAGAGTTCTTCTCGCACTGTCGGTAAACCCTGTCTTAACTCCGATACAGCCGTCATAACTTGTGAGCAGTTTGTTCGAGTTAACGAGTATGCGGTCGCTTTTGGGATTGCCGAAAGAAACCTTTGCTTTTGGCAATCCGCATATTTTTGCAAAGTCCTTATTGTTCATCGCCTCCCGTGTAAGCAAGGCGAGATCATAGGCACAGGAATACTGACCGTCTGCGTCAAGTCCCGACGGGGTGACAAAGTTCGTGTCGGTCATACCGATTTCTTCGGCTCTTTTATTCATCAGCACTGCAAAAGCCGATTTGCTGCCCGATATATTTATCGCCGCCGCATTTGCCGCATCATTTCCCGAAGGCAAAAGCATACCATAGCATAAAGCTCTGCGTGTTACAATATCGCCTTCCCGAAGTCCCATTGAGGTTCCTTCGACCTTTATGGCGGTCGGGTCTACCTCGAATTCCTTGTCGGGTTCTCCTGCCTCAAGGGTCAGCAGAGCAGTCATTATCTTGGTCGTGCTTGCTATCTGTCTGTGTTCTTTTTCGTTTTTAGAAAAAAGCACAGTTCCCGTATCCGCCTCAATAAGAATAGCACAAGCGGCTGAAACGTCCGTTTTTGTTTTGTCGGAGCTTTCGAGATAGTCAAGCCGTGCTGTGCATTCGGCATAAGCTGCTGTCGCCGCCGAAAAAGTAAAAATCACGGCAGCTGCGACAGATAGAATCTTTCTTTGCATAACGTTGTCCTTTCCGCATAGTTTTGGTATATCTTATGCAAAAAGGACAGATGTTATTGCTTATTCTTCTGTTTTTTCTTCAGATTCTTCTTCGCCATTCTTCGAGAAGATAGCCTTGATCTTGGAAATAAGGTCGGGTACGCCGCTGATTATACCGTCAATAGCACTGTTGCCGGTTGCGCCAAGCTCAAGCATTTTAACGTCGCCGTCACGCTGTACTACGATAAAAGCCTGCGGATTTATCGTGATGCCTGCGCCGCTTCCGCCTGCAAATACTTCCTTGGGAGCTTTTGTGGGCAGGTCTGAGCCGCCTGCGACAAAGCCGAAGCTGACTTTCGAAACGGGAATGATTATTGTTCCGTCGGGAGAGGTGATAGGGTCGCCTATTATAGTGTTAACGTCAACAAGCTCTCTTATCTTCTCCATAGAAGTTCCCATAAGTCCGTTGATTGGATGCTGTTCTGCCATTTTGATTTCCTTTCCGAAAGCTCACGCTTTCTCTGCTTTTGGCTTTGTATTACTTTCAGCCGTTGCAGTTTTATTTGGATTCTTTGAATTTATCTTCAAATATAATTTTGCTGTTCTGAATAAAAACCACAAGACACAGCCTATGGCCGTTCCGAGCCTCAGTTTCACATTGCACGAAAGCTCGTACTCCGTTTTGCCCGATGTAAAGTCTGCGGTAATATCTATCTTTTTCACATTCAGCTTAACGGTATTGTAAAGCACCGCTAAAGCTGTGTGTACAAGCCAGTTTATTTTTCCGTAGTTCATCGCCGCCTGCGCCGCATCTTCTCCGCTTGCCGTTATAAACAAATAAAAGTTACTTACACGGATATGTCCTATAAGCCGTTTTACCGGTTTTGATGCCGATAAGATGAGCTGTTTTACAAATTCGATCGTTTCGCCGATGTCGCCGCTCAGACCGAGCTTTGATAAAAGACCGTTGTTGCCGTTGTTATCTGCTTTTTTTCCGACTTTATGCGTTTTTTTGCTTTCTTTGGATATATCGCTGCTGCCGTTTGCTTTATCGGCAGTGCTTTCGGTATTCTGCACCGGTTTTTCGTTATCCGCAGAAATGTTATCGCTTTTATCGTCCGGCGATTTCTTTTGTTTTTCCTTGCTTTTCTTTTGCTTTTTATGTTTTTCGTCTTCGGGAGAAACAGAGAATATTGTTATGCCTGCGTATCTGATTTTTATTCTCGTTTCATCGTTCAGGTGTACGTTGACTGTTACCGACAGCATGAGAGCAAGTACGATGATGAGCAATATATCTATGAAAATAAGCCAGCCCATAAGCCCTCCGTTTCGGTTTGGTGTGCGGACGGTACTCCGATAAGAGTATCCGCAGGAGTAATCGGATTATTCCTCAAAGCTGTCATCCGGAATAAAATCGCCGTCTTGCTGTAATGTGCCGATCTCATTCAGGTTTAACTGTCCGTCTTCATCGGGAAGGCTTGGCAGCTGTGCCAGACTTTCAAGCTTGAAACAGCGAAGGAAGTTGTCCGTTGTCTTGTATGTAATAGGTCTGCCGGGCAGTTCAAGTCTGCCAGCCTCATACAGCAGTTCACGTTCTACCAGCGTGTTTATAACACCGGAGCTGTCAGTGCCTCTGACCTGCTCGACAAACGCTTTAGTGACTGGCTGATTATAAGCTACTACAGCCAGTACCTCAAGTGCCGCAGGGGAAAGCCTTGCCTGACGCTTGTTTTCCATTGCACGCTTTATATAAGGTGCATATTCTTCTCTTGTCGAAAGCTGATATGAGTTTTCAAGCCTTAGCACCCTTATCGCACTGTCGGATACGTTGTATTTTCTTTCAAGCCTGTCAATCAGCTTTACCACCGTTTCCGGCTCGATGCCGCTTGCTTCGCTCAGCCGGTCAAGCGAAATCGGTTCACCCGATGCGAACAGCAGAGCTTCTATTATACAGATTGATTCATTATAATTCAATTATCTGCCGCCTCGCTTTCATCCGGTTCTCCGAAAGAGAATTCTTCTTCAATTTTATCCTTAGGCACAAAGTGAAGATATTTGTTGTCATCGGTAAACTTTATACGGCTGTTCTTCGACAGCTCTAAAAGTGCCAGAAACACAGCCACGCAGTCCGATCTGGACTGACCCTTATATAACGAATTTACTTCAACCTTATGACCGTCATTTATACGCTTCAACACATATACTATCTTTGTGAATACGCTGACAAAACTCTTTGCGATGGCAGGCTTTACATGAGGCACGGCTTTTCGTACCGCATCCTTGTAGTTTAAGTTCGACATTGCCAGAAAAAGCTCGTCCGGCTCGTGTATGCCGAGATATGCCTTGTTTTCTTCCACCTGTACGGGCGGACGCACGAACACATCATCGCCTACCCAGCTTTGCTGCAGCTGCAATGCTATCTGCTTGCACATAGCGTATTCTATCAGTACGCCCTGAAGCTCTTTCTTCATTTCTTCCGCTTCGTGCTTTGGCAGAAGTGCGGCTGACTTTATGTAGATAAGCCTTGCCGCCATTTCGAGAAATTCGCCCGCTATTTCTATATCGGCCTGCTTCATTCGGTCGAGATACAGCATAAACTGTTCGAGCAGAAGGGAGATTTCTATATCGTAAATGTTCAGCTTATGCTTTGCGATAAGGCTCAGCATAAGATCGAGCGGTCCTTCATAGACCTCCAGCTTGAATTTCAGTTCCTGCATTTCTTACGCTCCGAGAGGTACGAGCGGAACAAAAGAGGTTGTAAAATCAAGAAAGCTCATAACCGCATTGTCAAGGAAGTTCAGCGGTGCATTAAGTACACCTGTCCAGCAGATAGCGAGTACGGCGATCATTATATACTGTTCGTACTGCATCAGCTTGAAATATGTTCTTTCCTTTAAGAATACGAGCATTATTCTTGAACCGTCAAAGGGCGGTATGGGGAGCAGGTTGAACACTGCAAGCGAAACGTTTATGCTTGCCGCCATATCAAAAGCGTAATAAACATATGCTACAACATCGGGATTTGAAGCACCGAATAAGAACCATACAAGCTTTCCGATAAGTACGAAAATGTATGAGAGTATAACATTAGATAAAGGTCCTGCCGCCGCAGTCAGCGCCATGAACGTTCTTGCGGAAACCTTTCTTGCTCTGACTGGGTTTACTGGTGCGGGCTTGCCCCAGCCTATTCCGACAGTAAGCATACCTATAGTACCCCAGAGATCCCAGTGCTTTATCGGGTTCAGCGTGATTCTTCCCGAATAAAGTCCTGTATCATCGCCCATAAGATATGCCGCAAAGCAGTGTGCGCATTCGTGTATCGGTATGGCAATAAGCAGGATCACCGCATAAGCGAATACAGTGATGATAATGCTCCGCTGATCGCCAAGACTGTTCATTATATTAAGTAACATAGATTTTCCTTTCACATTTGAAAATTACCGCTATTAAGGCAGTATATTCATATTCTATTATACACTATTACCGCCGCATTTGCAACTGTTTTTTGCTTTATGTCTTATTTTCGGCTGTCATACGGCGGTTATGCGATAAATTATTATAGGGGATAAAAATAAACCGCTCATTAAGAGCGGTCACAGTCTGTCGAAAAACCTATATTTTTTTTGAAAAAGGGGTCGCAGGGGCGAAGCCCCCGTACAGGTCGTCAGCCATTTGTGCCACTGCATCGTGCAGTGGCTTTGTGTGGCTGACTACAAGCATCCTTGCTTGGACTAGGGGCGGTAGCCCCTGTAATATAGCCCCTTCCCACGGGGAAGGGGTTTGGGGTTTCGTCAAGGATGCCGAGATAGAACGCCCAAAGGCTTTGCAGGACGCAAAGCCCACAAAGCGTTCTTATAGGGATAGAGAATTTGCTCTATTTTTATAAAAACAGACTTTTTCTACAAGCTGAAACCGCTCATTAAGAGCGGTCGGAATTAATTCTTATTTTTCTTTACATTGATTTCGGGAATAGCCACATTGTCGTAATTTACCGGCTCTTCGTCTGTTTCCTCGGTATCGCTTTGTTTTTGCTCTTTTGCGTATACTTCGGGAAAAGCGAGATTGTCATAAAGAACATTGTAGTTTTCCTCCGAATGTCCTGCTTTATCGCTCATTTTTTCTTTTTTATTTTTCTGCTTGTCTTTATCTTTACCGAACATATAAATCCCTCCGAAAGTAAACCATAGTAGGTTTACAACATATTTATAAAGAACGTGATGGTGATACTGTTGAGAAAATCCGCAAACAGACTGCCTATAAGCGGAACAAGGAGATACGCCTTTACAGACGGTGCATACCTCTGACATATAGCCTGCATATTAGCCATTGCATTTGGTGTTGCACCCATACCGAAGCCGCACATACCGGCTGTCAGCACTGCCGAGTCATAATCTCTGCCCATAATTCTGTATACGACAAAATAGGAATACAGGAACATCAGCAGTACCTGTCCGCCGAGCATGATTATCAGCGGTAATGCAAGGTCGGCGAGCTGCCAGAGCTTCAGCGTTATCATTGCTATTCCGAGAAATAACGACAGGCATATACCGCCGAGGTCGTTTATTTCGCCCATATGAATAGTGATTTTGCCCGTGTATTCGCCGATATTACGCATAAGAGCGGCAACAATCATCGCACCGATGTATATCGGGAACGTCATTCCCGTCATAGTCAGCAGGTAGGAGATTACCGTGCCTGCGCCGACAGCGAGTACAAGCTGATATACGGCGGGAGCGTACATAGAGAAGTGACGCTCGTGCTTCTTGCCCTCTTCGACAAGCAGGCTGTCATCTTCTGGTACGACTGTCTTTAATAGGTCGTGCTTTACTATAAGCCGTCTGCCGATAGGTCCTCCGATAAGGCTTCCTGCGACAAGTCCGAATGTAGCCGCCGCAGTACATAGTGTGGTAGCTCCCGATACTCCGAGATCCTCAAGAACAGGACCGAATGCACCTGCCGTACCGTGACCGCCGACCATAGGAATCGAGCCTGTACACATACCTATAAGCGGATCGAGTCCGAGCAGATTTGAAAGTCCGAGTGCGGTGAAGTTCTGTCCGATTATCAGCAGTATGACCAGTATCAGAAATACTATCATCGACTTTCCGCCGCTTTTGAGGACTTTAAGGTTTGCCTGGAAGCCTACAGAGGTGAAGAACAGTACCATACAGACTTCTTTCAGTGTATCATCAAAGCTGACGTCTGCAAGACCCGTGCCGTGCAGGATGCAGGTGAGTATCGCAAACAGCAGACCGCCTATAACGGGAGCGGGAATGCAGAACTTTTCAAGGAAATGTATCTTTTTGCGCAGAAATGCGCCAAGCATCAGGACAAGCACAGCTATTGCTACTGTCTGATACATATCAAGTGCTATGCTCATCTTGTTACTCCGTTTCTACGTTTATTCCGTTTTCGCCGTAATACTCGGCGGCACCCGGATGAAACGGGATATTGATGCCGTTGACAGCTGATTTTCTGTCGGTTACGATATTTACGGGAAGTGCGTTTTGTATGGTTTCCGAGTTGTCGAAAATCGCCTTAGTTATCGCTTTCACTGTGTCCTTAGGGCAAGAGTTTCCTGCAAGCAGTACAGCGGTAACACCTATAGTCTTGACGTCTTCGGTCTGACCTTTGTAAGTGCCAGCCGGTATCGTGCAGGCAGAGTAGTAGCCGTAGGAGCTTACAAGGTCGTCTATCTTGTCGCTGTCAAGCGAAACAAGACGTGCAACACCCTTGTCACAGAGTGATTTTACAGTAGGATTAGGTGCACCGATAGTGCAGAAAAATGCGTCTATAGTGCCGTTTTCAAGCTGACTTGCGGCATCCTTGTAATCAAGGTTTACCGTCTTTATCATATCCTCGGCAATGCCGTATGAAGTCAGAATCTGCCTTGCGTTATGCGCAGTACCGGATTCTTCTTCACCGATGCTTACAGCCTTTCCTTTAAGATCCGAAACGCTTTTTATATCACTGTCACTGCGTACTGCAATCTGACAGCTTTCGGTGAACAGTCCTGCTACTGCGCCAAAATCATGGTATTCTTCGGTAAAGCCGTTTCTGCCGTTCCACGCATCGTCTATTATGTCGGTCTGAACCATTGCCATCTGAAGATAGTTTTCTGAGAGCAGACGCATATTTGCGGCAGAGCCTGCCGTTCTTTTGATATTGATATTGTAGCTTTCAAGCGAATCTATAGCATTCAGTTCACTGCCGAAAATGTAGTAATTTCCGCCTTCAGCCGCCGTGCCGATTCTCACTTTGTCGCTTAGGTTGCAGCCGCCGCATAAAAGCAGTATTGCGGTGCATAACAGCGGTATCAAGAATTTTTTCATTTTTCACCTCAGGTTATATTGTATAAAAGATATTGTAGCAAGAATTTATTGTAATGTCAAGTAGAAGAAGTTGACGGTTGAGGGGATATGTGGAAGATGGATAGAAAGAAAATCGCCGTACAGGGTACGGCGGTAAGAAAATAATGGTTATTTATTGATTTGGTTGATTTGGTTTTTCCATATTGTAAATTCGTCTATCAACGGAAAGCCGGTTAAATTTAAATCCGTGTTTTTGTTTGATTCACAGAATTCTTTGATGTTTTTCTGTATATCTTCATATTCATCATATTCCAGATTGCTCCAAGCAGTATTGCATCTCTGAATTTTACTGTTTTTCGATTTATTCAGTGAAGTTACAATTGTATTATTATAATATTCGAAAATTTTGCTGTCCAATGGCATTTCGCATTGCTGAAATACTTTTTGATAATCAGAAGCGTCACTGAATAGCATCAGATACTTACACGTCATGTTTACTATCTTCTGCGCTTTGCCGTATTTTATATCATCAACATCTATCAGATATGTATCGGAATTTGAAACTTGCGATATTGATTGATTCAGTTCATTCATTGCGCTTTTATACTCATCAAGAAAGCATTTTGATATTATCGCCAGTTTATATTTAAAAGTCAAATTTTCAGCGATTTTTCTTTCTGCTTTATCTTTAGTATATATATTATTTATTTCAATATCCTTGTTGGTTGTTTCTTGACAGGTGTCGTCTTTATCTTTAGAATCAGTAAACAGTTTGACAATCAAATCTGTGAGATGTTTCTTACAATCATCAATAAGTGCATTTTTTCTTTTTTCCCATTTTTCTTTTTTGCAGGCTTTTTTCAAATCTTTGTTGCCTTTAAATTCAAGGCTCAATCCTTTTATTGTGCGTGTACTCATATCAATATAAGCCTTGTCAACAGCAAGACGTACATCTTCGTGCTCGTTGATTGATAATCCGAGCTTATCTCTGTATTTTCCCCACGTCATGAAAAAACGAAATTCTTCGGCTAATACGTTATTTGATTGTTCGTTCATTTAATATTTTCTCCTTTTTTGATTTTGGGTATGTGCTTTATTATAACATATTTCCTGACCGATTCAATATCACCCTACACCCTTATTCTCGCAACCTTTCCCCACGGCGGCTCGACTTCTTCATTATTGAGAAGCCACAGCACCGGTATATTCATTGCTGCGCTTTCATCGGGAAAAGGTGCAAAACCGTCTGTGAGGATAATAATGCTCACGGGCAGGTCGTCTGACATATATTCCTTTACATATTCAAAGATTATCCCGAAATCCGTACCGCCTCCGCCTGCGGCTTCTATTTTGCGGAATTCATCCTCATCGCTGAACGGTACAGGCTCGATTATTTCGGCGTCGAAAAATCCCAGCCATCCCGACAGTTTACCGCCGAACTGATCGATAGCACCTTTGATTTCTGAATATGCCGCTGTTATCTCTTTGTCGGACATTGAGCCCGATGTGTCTATCATGAAAAGTATCTTTTCAACCTTATCGTCCTTTTCGTTGAAATCCGGCAGAAAGAAAGGACTGTCGGAAAATCTCCTGTCCGGCGGTGTAAACGAGTAATCACATATTTCCTCTTCAACAAATTCGTCCAGTATTGTCCGCCAGTCAGTCTGCGGCTGCCGAAGCTCTTTCAATACACGCTTTGCAAACATCGGCAGAGTACCACGTCCTGTGAAAGAGTCACGGACAGATATTGCCTCGCCTGCGTCTTCGATACGCTTTACCCACAGGTCTTTCAGTAATTCATCGTCTGTTTCATGCTCGTTCCAGTGCGAATGATCGTCCCAGTTACCGCTTTTGTCGGCACGGTCATCTGACTTTCCCGATTTTTTACCGCTTTTTCTGCTTTTGCCGTTTTTGGATTTTGATTTGCCCTGATTATCACTGTTGCCGTCACCGTCACTGTCACCGTCACCGTCACTGTCACCGTCATTGTCACTGTCGTTGTCGTTGCCGTTGTCATCATCACTGTTACCATCGATGACGTTGTCACTGTCACCGTCACTGCTCCCGCTGTTATTGCCTTGCTCATCGCCCTCATCGGCGGAAACAGTCACGGGCAGAAGAGAATATAACTGCTCAACGGTATAATTATATCCCTCTGAGCCATCGGGTGCAAGATGCATCGATTCGCCGTATGCACTGAGCGTAATTGCACTTTTATCCATATTTTCGGATAACAGGATATTCGAGTTTACCACTATATCACAGGCAATGTTGAACGTTTCACCGTCAAAACCGCCACTGCGGTCACAGTGACGCAAAGCTATATGAACTATCTCGTGCATAAGCACGAAGTCAAGTTCCCTGTCGCTCAGCATATCAAGAAAATCCGGTGAAAACATTATCTTCTCACCATCTGTTGCGGCGGTAGATATATTTTCATTAAGTGCAAATCCGATGTGCATAAGGAGCAGTCCGTAAAACCCGTTGTTTATAAGTATACGCATACGGGATAAGAGCAGCCGCTTTATGTATCCTCTGACTTTTTCATCTGACAGAACCATTCATCAAGCTTCCTTTCGTCTGTAACCAGTGTATGAATTCGGGTATCCTCATCAGCTTTTCCTTGTAATTCTTTTCTATATACATATAGTCTTTCATCAGCACTGTGGAAAAGTCGGGCGGCATACGGTCAGCATAGCGGATAGAATTTGCTATGCGGTTAATATCCTCCTTGTGATTACGGGCGTACACGGTCATTGAAGAAATCAGCGCATACAGTACGTCCGTACATTTCGGCACAGGCGGATTTTTGCCGTCAAATATTTCTTCAATATCGGGCAGCCTGTTGTAAACATTGCACCATGTCCTAAGTTCCACAGCCGTACCCGTTCCGATAAGACCGCATATAAGCTGATACATGTCGTCTATATTGTCGCTTATGCCGTTTAAGATATTGCTTACCATCTCCCACGAACGAGGGGTAGGAAAAGCAAGGTCATTGCTGTCCGCTTCAAAACGCATAAGATAATCCTGCCTGAATGAAAGAAATCCGATTACTTTTTCGTTTATGCCGCTTTTTATCGCCCATTCTTTCCATGAAACAAAATTGCCCTCGACTTCAATATGTAACAGACGATTGGCAAGCGCTTTCGGCATCTTGTACGCCACCGATTTGTCGGTAATTCTGTTTCCTGCGGCGATAACTATGCAGTTATCGGGCAACTTATGCTCACCAACGGTCCTGTCAAGCGTTATCTGATATGCCGCCGCCTGCACCGACTGAGGAGCGGCGGATATTTCGTCAAGAAAAAGAATGTTTATCACGTCATCGCTTTCGTCCATTCTGAAAATCTGAGGTTTCAGCCATACCGCAAGAGTTTTGTCCTCGTTTGCGGTAGGAATACCTCTCAGGTCAATCGGATTGAACAACAGCAGTCTTACATCGGTGACGTGAACCTCTTTTCCCGTGCCGTACTCTATTTCCTTTGCTATCTGCCGTACCGCCTGAGATTTACCTACACCGGGTGCTCCCCAAAGCATGACAGACGGCATAGTTCTTATCGGCAGACCGTTGTTTATTATCGATATATATGCGTGCGAGAGTTTTTCCGTCATACGATTTACATTCATCAGAGGAATATCGGAAAGTCCTATTTCTTTATTGTTATTCATTTTTTATCTACTCCTAACTTTTCGTCAAGCATTCTGACCTCTTCTTTGTATTCTTCAATCATTTCCGTGTAATCTTCCGGGTTTGCCAGTGAGTTTTTAAGTTCTTTTTCCTTGTCGTCAAGCGCTTCAAGCTGTTTGTTCAGCTTTTCGCAGAGTTCATCAAGAGTGCTTAGTGTATTGTCTATACGCACAAGGTTTCCGACTTCTGTATCACCGAGTTCAACACGGTAAGAGCCGTTTTTCTTCAGCCACACATAAGGGTGGATTTCGCTCATATTTGCGGGCAGAATGATCTTAAATCCGTGATATACCGTAAGTTCCTTTTCATACGGCATAAGAATGTAGCTTCTGAGATTTTCGTCAAGATATTCCCTGAACGCTTTTCGCTTGTTTGCATATTCGGCTTTTGCCTTGCTGTCCGAAAGCGGCGGCTGAGATGCAACATCAGCTTTATACTGCTTTGTGTCAAGTACGCAGTTGCTTATTGCTCTGAGAAGAGTGCGGCGTTTTGACGGAATTTCGGAAAGTTCATTTTTCATTTCTTCACACTGTTCGATTTGCTTTTTCTGCAACAGAATACAGCGTGAAAGATTGTTTGTGGCTTCTACACGCTGTTTTATCAGCGTGTTTCCGACGGCAAGCGCCTTTACCTCAGCATAGTCAAGAACAGTGCCGTCAATATCTGTGCTGTCACGGTCGGTAAGTGTTCCCGACAGCAGAGAAGTGATGAATCGCTGTTTTGTTTCAAGCAGTTGCCACGAGTATGCATCAAAGCTCCCCTCTGTGATATAACGGTAGATATATACTTTGGGGTTTAAGTTGCCCTGCCTTAAAATTCTGCCCTCACGCTGTATCATATCGGCGGGCCGCCACGGAATATCAATGTGATGAAGAGCAATCAGCCTGTCCTGTATATTAACACCCAACCCCAGCTTGAATGTCGAGCCTATCAGTATACGGATATCGCCGTTTCGCACCGCAGTGAAAAGTGTGTTTCGCTGTGCGTCTGTTTGCGCATCATGGATATACGCTATCTTGCTTACCGGTATACCCATTGCCATAAGCAGCCTTTTTATTTCGTCGTATATGTTGAAAGCATGGTTATGCGGAGTAGAAGAGTCGCAGAAAATCAGCTGTGCGCTTTTTCCTGCCTCGGTTTTATGATAAATTTCAAAAACGTTTTCTGCACAGCGTGCGTCCTTTGATTCGTAGGTGAACGGAAGAGAATTATTGACAAGCCTCATATCAAGAGCCGCTTTACGTCCGTCTGTGGTGATTTTCAGCATATTGTCTTCATCTCGGGGAACAACACCCCGTCTGACGTCTTCCGCACGGGCTGAGATCAATTTCAGATAATCCGAAAATTCGGGTGTCTTGCAGACAAGAGCGTCCCTGTAACCGTCAGTCTGCGGTATTTCTGCGGTAATATCCACCTTGTGAAAATCCGCAAACGATGCGATCAGGGAGGTAAGTTCGGGCAGATTATGAAACTTTGAAAGTCTTGTTGCCAGTCGGTAAGTTCCCGTGTCAACATCTATCTCAAAGTCAGTTTTTCTTTCCGCAAACATTCCAACCCATGCGTCAAACGTCTGCAAATCAAGCATACCGAGTTCACCGCTCTGAAGATATTGCTGAAATACGAAAGCGTCGCTCACCGAGTTTGTAATCGGTGTTCCCGTAGCCATGACAACGCCCTTGCCGTCATTGTTTTTCTGCACGATATGCACCTTGTCCATCATGTCACGGCATTTCTTTGAGCCTGTCTTGTTCAGTCCGAGCACCTTGTCAATCTGTGTGTCAAGCGGAACATTCTTGAAGTTGTGCGCTTCATCGACAAAAAGCCTTGTTATTCCGAGATCGTCGAAGAATACGGTATCATACATATCATCAAGAGCGGTAGCCAGTTCAAATATAGCCTTATCCAGATTTTCAATTTTCTTTTTTGTTCTTGAAGTGTTACGGCTTTTCTTTTCCATAGCGGATCTGAGCTCTTTTTTCTTTTTTTCAAGTTCGGCTATTGCTTCTTTTTTTGAAACAGGTATGCTTTCAAAACAGCTGTACGCAATGATTATACCGTCATAGTCGTTGTCGGCAATATCTGTCAGTACACGCTCACGCTTTGACGGAGTGAAGTTCTTCGGCTCAATGCAAAGAATATTGGCGTTGGGGTACATTTTAAGGAATATGTCCCTCCACTGTCCGACAATATTGTTCGGGACAACGTACATATTCTTCTTTGACAGTCCCATACGGCGCAGTTCCTGACCTGCCGCTATCATTATATAGGTCTTGCCCGATCCTACATCGTGGGCAAGCAGGGTATTTGGAGAAAAGATAATTCTTGCGACCGCATTTTTCTGATAAGGGTAAAGCCGGACCGACTTGTCCATTCCGGGAAAAGTCAGAAAAGAACCGTCAAAATTTCTGCGTTTAACACAGGCATATTTTTCGTCGAAAATATCGTAAAGTCGTTTCTTTCTTGCAGGGTCGCTCCATATCCAGCGCTGAAATTCCTTTATCATCTTTTGCTGTTGTTCAACTGCATTTATGGTTTCCTCACGGTCAACGACACGCTTTTTACCGGATTTGTTTGATGGGCAATCTGCTATAACGGTCACGGTCACGGACTTCATATTCAGCGTTCTTTCAAGAATATAGAGCGCATTCAGTTTAGTGGTACCATAGTTGAACGATGTAACGCCGTTCATATAACGTGACTTTTCCGGTATTTCCCACGAGCCGGTATATTCATCGTGGATAGACTTATAACTTTCACGGAGCCTTTTTTCATTATAGACGGTATAGGGAAGAGTTCTTAAAGGATCACCGAAAAGATGTTCTATGAAGCTGTCGATTATATCCGCAGGGATCCACGGAGAGCCGGGTGCAACGTATATATCGTCGCATCTTACAGCTGGAGGAAGAACATTTTTTATAGCTTTGACATTCTCTTCAAAATAGCCGTTATATTTTTCGTTTGCCTTTTGTGCCGACCGTAGCTTGATTTTAAGGTTGCCCGAAAGATATTCATCGGCAGTCAGCCAGCCTTTGTAGAAGTATTCGTTCCATGATTCCGGATCCTGATATATTGAGCCTTTCAGCGTACAGATCACCGTTTTCATATCTGCACCGGTCACGGCGGAAATATATTCAATATCAACGTAGCCGAGGTTTGAAAGCGACAAAATAAGTCCATCGGGAATACTGTCTGTGTGTATGCCGTCGGTGCGGCTGTCATTTTCAAAAACGTTGCTCCAGTCAAGCGGAAGTTCCATAGCAGTGACCTGATCGATATGAGCGTTTTTTGCCGCCTGCAACGCTTGTTCTTTTTTTTTCTGCTCAAGTATGCGGTTACGTTCTTCCTCTTCCTTTTCACGTTTATGTGCTTTTGTCTGTGCTTTCTGAAGTCGTGATATGGCCTTTCCGAGTTCGGCGGAACTGTAACCGTCGATGCCTTTAAGAAGATTTGCAATTGTATCCTGTAAACTCTTTTCCATGCATGTCCCTCCCTGACAGCCTTTGTATATAATTATCTATAATGCAATTATACACAAGCCCCTGTCCCAAAAACAGTACATTGTTATATTGCAGAAGAAATTTATGTGCAAAAGAATGGCAAAAAAATAAAAACAAGCCGTATTTCTACGACTTGCCATAATTATTAATTTGTTTTACGAGAGCATAAAACTGTAAGATCTGCTATCTGACAGCTTTCATCCCCCGAGATAAACCCTGAAATTCCTCTCAAGCAACGTTTTCACCAGCTCCTCGTTACTCCTTATCCTGTGCTGTGTTTCAATTCCGTAGGCACTGTCAAAGTCGGTGCTGTGCAAATCGCTTCCTGCGGTGATAATCGTATCTGCATTACCGAAAACACGGATTGCTTTTTCGTTTTCAATATCACGGTTTCCTCTGTTGTAGCCCTCAATTCCGTCAACTATCGAAATATCCGGTACTTCATCGGGATTTGTTATGTAATCTCTGTCACGGAAAGGGTGAGCGTAAGCTATAAATCCGCCGACTGAGTGGATCTCTTGTGCCCATATATTCAGATCGGCATTTCTCAGAAACGGACGTGATAAAAGAAATTCCGGCTCAAAGCCGTAGGCTAAAAATTCCTTGCCGTTACCGTAGCCTTCTTCAATGCCGAAAAACAGGTCAAAATCAAGTTCTTCGGCGATTTTTCTGCCGTTCGTGTATGCCTTGCTGTATTGCATAATAAGCTGTTCCCACGGCAGAGAACGTGAAACACAGGTGTTGCCTCTTATAAAATGGTTTGTTACAACAGCACCCGAAAAACCGATTTTTACATACTGCTTTATCATATCTTCTACCAAGCTTACAGCACAGGCACTGCCTTCTTTGGTGTGCATATGCAATTCGTATCTGTACATAAGAAACTCCTTTTGATTTGATGAATGTTCGAATATTATTATAACACATTTTGAGAGGTTTTGCAAAGGTATGTTTTATCAAAGTGCAGACTATGGCAAAACCCCGATTAAAAAGCAAATCGGGGTTTTGTCGAAGCTGTTATAGCTGAATTTAAATTTACAAACTCGGATAATTGCGGATTCATTGCGATGATTGCAGTGCTATTTTGCTAACTTTTGTTCGCCGTTCTCGCTTGTGTAATAAATATAATCGTAATCTCCCCACAGCGAACGTGGGATTATTTTTTCACCGCTTACAATTTCGCTGAGAATGCCTGTTGAAAGGTCGTAACGCTTGATGCTGTCCTTTTCGCTGATAAAATAGATGCTGTGAGCATCGTAAATCAAGCCTTCGGTTACAGGCTCGTCTATTATCAGTGACGCATTTTTATTTACGCCTACCTTATACAAACCGCTGTCTGTAACAAAGAAAAAATCTCTGTCATCGGTGAAAATTAAGGAGCTTGTCGTAAATATGCTTTCGCTGTCCTTAAAGGTAAGTCCGAACAGATTTTTTTCTACTCCTCGGGTGTTCTGAGCGATTGTTTGTGTTGAAAAGTCATTCAGGTCATAGTACCGCATTGCTTCGGTTCCGTCTTTGGCGATATACTCGACTAAAATGTAATGCTCGGTTATAAAGCAATGAATGAAAGTTTCGTCCGAAAAATAGCTCTGCGGAATATCGAGCTTTTCATTGCTTGCAATGTCAATCAGCGATATTGAAAATCCACCGGAAGACTGATTGGTCTCAAGAACGATTTCATATTTGCTTGTTTTCAGTTCATTTGTAAAGGGAATATTATATTCGCCAATCAAGGTATATGAGCCGCCTACAAGCTTCATTGTATCTTCGGGGTCGTAGCGGTTATTCGCAACACTGCACGAGGACAGAAGCAGTGAAGTGATAATGCACATAGTTGACAAAAGTGCCGCCTTGTGTATCTTTTTCCTTTTTCTTTTCAGTCGGTTATTGCAGGAAAGAATCGTTCCTGTGCAAGCTGCCGCCGAAAAAATCAGCAAACCGCACATAAGCACTGCAGTATACCAAAGAGGAACTCCCGAAAACTGCATATAATTGTTTTCGGCGGTCGGCGTGACATCGCCGTAAAAATAACCGTAGCCACGCATAGCCCCTGTCGGCAGAAGATAGCTGAGATTTGAGCGGTTACCGACATAGTCGACAACTATCTGCACGGTTACAAGCGAAAATACGCTTGCGGCATAGCTTTTAAAAAGCTCGGAAATAAGAATTGCAACCGAGGCGGTAAAAATGCTTCCCACCAGTTTAATAAGCTGGGTCTGAATAAACAGGCCGCCTATAGAAAGCTCTGCCGTGCAGTTCGTCATTATCTCTACGCCTCTTGCGGAATATGCCCAGTATTCAAAGGGAAGCTGTTTTGAAAGACAGTATCCCTCAACCGCCGAGAGTAAAACCGATGTCACTGCGACCGCTAAGAGCAGAACTGCCGTTTTTGCCGCCATACTGCGTGACTGTCCTGCGGGAGTAGTACACAGGATATATCTTGTCTTGCTTGTATACTCTGTGATTACACTCAGACTGCATATAAGACAGATTGCAAGCACAAAAAGGTAATCTGCCGACGCATCACATATTATGGGGACATAGCTTACAGGCAGAATATCACATTGGCGTTCTTGCGCCTGCCGTACCTGTTCGACAGTTTTTTCAATCTGTTTTTTGATATTGAGGGTCGGTTCGTACAGCTTCATCTGCTCGTAATATTCAATATCCGATATTTTGTGTTCCAGACGCTGATCAATCAGCTTATCGTATTGTTGACTTGCCGTTTCAAGCTGATTTTCAAGCTCGTCTGCACGGTCAGTTTTTTCTTCGGTCACTGCTCCTATAAACGGAGAGATTATCTCAAAATATTTCTCTCGCTCTGTGGCAGAGTCAAATCCGTATGTCTGCTTTGCGAGCGGCAGAGAAGATAGCAGTCTTACTATTACTACAGCTGCCAGAATTATTATTGCGTACTGTTTTATCAGTATCTTTTTCATCTCATATACAAATATTTTCATATAGCATTACTCCTCGCTTTTCCGGTAAGCCGTATCGCACGTTGCGGACAGGCGACAGCAAAGCAAATAAGATTTACTGTAACGCAAAGAAGTATTGTAAGTATCGGCAGGAAAATTATGTTAAGCACAGGGAAGCCAAGCACATTAACAAATTCCGCATCGGTGAAAAAGTTACTCATACATATCATAGAAAAAGGAGAGAATTGTGATGGTATAGAGCCGTGCAGATAGATAAGCGCACCTATTGCGCAAAAGCTCAGGGCGTAGGAAATGCCGATGTTTTTCTGGGTAGAGGATATGAGCAGTACAATTTCACCGATAAACACAGTAAGCAGAAATCTCATAAACGCCGTAATAAGTATTGCGGTAAATATGCTTATGTCAAGCGGCGCATAAGTAAAGCTGTGTATCGCATATATCGGCTGGTCCAAAAATTCAATGCCGTACCGACAGCCGAAGGATAAAATATCCGTAAATGTCATTATCACCGTAATGGCGGCACAAAATGCGTACATACACAAATGCTTTGCAAAAAATACGCTTTTGACCTTTCCGCAGGCGCATATTATCTTGTCATCGCTGATAGCCTTTTGTTTTGAAAACGAGGGAGCAAATACAAACAGCACCATTATCATCGAAATAAAGGCAGAAAACTCATAGTCGAAGTAAAGGGCGTAAGTATCGTAATTGCCGTATACGTCTATATGACGGTTTCCGTACAGGCGTTCAATCTGCTGAGCCTCTCTCACCTTGTAGTCGTTTTTACCCTCGTAAAACGCAATTGCGGTCTGTGTTTTCTCTCTAAGCACAATGATATTGTTTATGTATTCTATCGCATATTTCATTTCTTCGATAACTTTTTCCGATGACCCGTTATCTCCAAAGGCAAAGCCGGTATAATATCTGTCATCGGGCGTAGTCGGATAGTCGAAATCCGATGAGCTTACAATAGCCGACATTTCATTTCTGTATGCGGCTATCCGCTGTATTTTTTCATCGGTGATCTCACCTTTGTACGCCTGATATATATTGTGCATAAGACCGTCGGCAAGATAATCCTGTGTGCCGTATAATTGAACGGTTTCATTGTGCTTGTACAGGCTTACAAGTATAAGAGCCGCAAACAACAGCAGAACGGGAAGCCGCAGTATATTCTTTTTCAGTTCATATTTAAACAGTTTCATATCACATATCTCCGAAATAATATATACATACGTCCTCAAGTGTAGGCGGTACTGAAACAGCGTCGTTTTCGGGATATTCATCGGATACTATTCTCAGGGTATACTTATTGCCGTCAGACACTGCGTTTGATACACGCATACGGTTCATATAGTCCATTACTTTGTCACTCTGTGCGGTTATCTCCCATACCTTGTCAGAAATATCGGAGCAAAGCTCCTCCTGCGTTCCTGTTTTTATTATCCTGCCGTCGTTCATAAGCACGACAGTTTTTGCTACATACGCAATATCGGTCACGATATGAGTTGCAAGTATTACTATTTTGTCTGCGGCAAGAGAGCTAATAACATTTCTGAAGCGTATACGCTCCTTTGCGTCAAGTCCGGCGGTAGGCTCGTCAAATATAAGCACCTTCGGTTCTCCGACTATAGCCTGTGCTATGCCGAGTCTTTGCTTCATTCCGCCTGAAAAAGCGCCGATTTTCTTGTCGGCATCCGCACGGAGATTTACCCTGCCGAGCGTTGTCAAAGCGTACTCGTCCGCATTATCGGGAGAGTATTTTTTCAGTGCCATTATGTACTTTATGTAGTCCTTTGCGGTAAAGTTGCGATAAAAGTCCATACCTTGCGGCATAAAGCCGAGATGCGACAAAAAGCTGTTGTCATTGCCGTCGGTAAAGGATATACTGCCGCTGTCCATGCCGATTATCCCCGTGATAATATTTATCAGCGTTGATTTTCCCGCACCGTTGGGTCCGAGAAGTCCGTATACTCCCTCAGTGAGAGTGAGAGTAAAGTCTTCAAGTGCGTTTTTACGTTTTTTACCCTTTGTGTAGGATTTTGTGATACCTTCTAATTTAAGTTCCATTATTTCCCCTCGTTTGTTAAATTTAAAGCATACAGTGCATCTTTATAATGTGCTGTATGCTTAGCTTGTAGAAAAAGTCTGTTTTTGAAACAAACTTCTAACTTACTGTCCCTATCCCCCTGCCCCCTTTCCCAGGGAAAGGGGGGTTACTGGGGCTGCCGCCCTCACCCCGCTTGGGGCTTCGCCCCAAACCCCATTTTTGATAATGATAGAGGTTTTTCGATAGACTAAGCATACAGTGCGTCTTTATAACGTACTGTATGCTTTCTTCTGTTGAAAGTGTGTTGCCTTAACTGTCAGTACTTGATCATCCGTAATTCAGTTACGCTTTATCCTTTGGCCATATAGCTTCAGACTGAACAGTATGACTCATTATGCATTTCCCGTCGTCACGCAGGCAGGCGACAGGTAAAAAGACTATCGTGTCACACTCGCCCAGTATTTCTGAAAAATCCTGTGCTTCATACACATACAGCTTTCCCGGTTTCATATATATGTTTTTATAAATACTTCCGTCCGGAAAAGCGTGGGGAGCACCGTTTGCAAACATAGAAACAAGGTATCTTCCCTGTGAAGATATTTCATAGTCAAATTCACCGTCTTCACTTACCGATGTGATAAAACCCAGATCAAGCTTTCCGTTTTCATCAAAATTAAAATGTGAACGATTTTCAGAATCGACATTTGCAAAGGGGCGTGTATTTTCAGTTATGGCTTTTGGTTTTATATTAGCCATTTCCGAGTATTTTTCTATAACCTCATCGGTTAAATTCAGCTCGGTAATACCGCTCTCTGAAATTTTATCCTTAGTGTAGTTGGTTATCGGTGAATTAAGCGTCATTTTAAGCACGTGGCTTGTAGCTGCCCGATGTATCAAATAGCCCAAAGGATATTCAGGCTGAAGTCTGAAAAGCGGGTTGTCTACTGTGATAATTGTAAGCTGCAGCTTTGTCAGGTCCTTATCCTTTTCGTTTATCTGCGGCTCAAAGCTGAGGGTGATTTTTTTGCGTGCAGTGTAATCTTCGTTTTCCTTTATGAAATAGTCCTTTTCATAGGTCTGAACATACATATATTGATCTTTTTGCTCGCCGTATGATATTTTCTGAAGTACGCCGTTTATCGCTATAAGGCATCCTGTTGATACATCTGTGAAAGATTCTTCCGATTTACAGCTCTGTTCTATACTGCAAGGCAATTCCATTATGCCGCCGTTATATTCAACAGTGTCAACTTTGTCATCTATGTCACATAACACGTTTCCGTTTCCGAGTGAAATGAGCTTTTCACGTGCTTTTGCGGATCTTTCCTCAGGCGTTAAATCTTCTTCGGAACGATCATTTTGCGATGCCGATATATCGGTGCTTTGCGAGATCTCAAAGTCTGCACTGACAAGCCCGTCCGATATAGCTTCAGGAGCTGATGAACAGCCGGAGATGATAAGAGCAAGAAACGATGCTGTCAGAGGTTTTAAAAGTTTTTTCATGTTCATACTGACAATCTCCTAATAATTTCTTTTTTGTGGTAAATTTTCTTGCCGTCCGAAACAGTAAGCGTACAATACTGTTGTAATATAATCTGCAATTCTGTCGGACGTTTCAATATAACGTATGTTAGATATAGTGATATACAAGGGGAATTTTGTTGATATAACAAACGGAATTAACGTAATGAATAAATAATCTGATTTAATTATATCTCTGATATATTCCTTTGTCAAGTATTTTGATACGCATTTGTGATAGTTTTCTTGTACTTTTTATTAATGTCAGAGATAAACAGGGTAACAAATTAACTTATCGAATAGGGGAAGCAACAAACTGTAAAAGAATAAAGCCGCACATCATATTGAACGACGAGCGGCTTTTATTTTATGGCACCCCCTGCGAGAATCGAACTCACAACTAACCCTTAGGAGAAGCCTCTGAACGAAATTTCTAATTTTCTCAAAATCATCAAGAATCTTTGATTTTACCGGCTTTTCAGAACGTAAACTGATGTCCGTTATCGGTTTCAAGCTATATTCAGATATTAAAACGGTAAGTCTTCTCGGCTGCACCTTCTTGCTCTTCGGACGAGGAGTCTCCCTCGTTCAAAGAGCTCGGTCAAATTTCTGTTTAACGATTTCTTTTTCCGGTATTCTCTGTCCCTCGGATTTCCTCATGATAGAAATAATC
>ULTC01038142.1_pt1 | contig 54030 bp, 54 predicted proteins | sample 1957091 | NCBI WGS metagenome assembly ULTC01 (sample SAMEA4835720, study PRJEB28245) | human gut metagenome | biome: gut microbiome; material: fecal sample | place: Denmark | collected 2008 | reverse complement strand
GACCCATCAGATAACTTATTCTTAATGTTTGTATTACCATCAATGCCAGCAGAAAGCGAATCAGTTGCAGTTAGTGTTGGAGCATTGCCAGGAAATGTAATTGGCAATTCAGATTTAGAGGGTGGCTTCCTAGGACTTACAGGATTTAAAGTTGAAATATATGATGCTTCAACTGATGCTATGCTTTGGTTAGGAACTTTGAAAAATAGTGCAATAGAATATCGTTTCGCAACAGGAACATATAAAGTAAGAGTTTACACAACAAATGTTGTAGGAGTAGGAGTATACAATACAGATGGAGCTGTAGTTGAAGGCTTAGCATCTGCTGTAACTTATGGAGATGGATATAGCGAAGTTACTATCAATTATACATTTGCAGAAGGAAATCCAGATTTAAAAGTCTACTTCCTAATGCACGATTTCAGTATGGAAGGAGAAATGTATGAAATGATGACTGTGGCTATATATAATGGTCCATATAACTTACAAGGAAACTTCTTCAAAGCATTATTGCAACTTGAGATGGGTGTTGGAGATTTAACTGATGATGAAATGAATAGAGCTTTTTATAACTTTATGTTAATACAAGACTATATTGGTTCAAGCCTTAAATTAACACCAGACTTTACTTTGTATTCATCAGAGGGTTATGAACTTAGAGTATTTGATGGCAACATATCACTAGAATCAGAGAGCGAAGGTATGATCTTTATAGGAAATCCTCAAACGACTTATACAATTAAATTCACATCAGAAGTTGTAGAAATGTTGGTTGTCAATATGGAAGCTTTTGGCATAGAAGGCGATTTAACACCAACGTATAATGCAGAAACTGGAACTTGGGATGTAACATTCACTCCTTGTGAAGGCAGATCACTTTTACTGTTCTACACTCCAGATATTGATTTAAGTGCTTACGAAGGTCTCCCAGAATACGATCCTAACACGGATTACATGAGTTAAGTTTTTGGTTAATCTTAAATAAAAAACTTGGAAATTATTTCCAAGTTTTTTTGTTGCATAAATAAAAAACATATTGAAAATTCAATATGTTTTTTTATTTTGGTGTTTTGGCTATAATTTCCATGATTTTTTGATTTGAGTTTTTTTGTGGTGCTTTTTTCATTGCCTTTTTTATCTTTTCTTTATCTTTTTCAAGTTCGTCAAGTGCGTTTAGTAAAGTTTTTGTTGTTAAGTTTTCTTGATACAGCACTTTTGCGTAGCCTTTTTCAGAAAAATATTTAGCATTGTCAAGTTGGTCGCCACGACTTTCAGCTTTTGGTAAAGGTATAATTAACATTGGTTTTTGAATTGCTAAAAGTTCAAATAGGGCATTCGCACCCCCACGAGTAACAACTAAGTCGGCGAGATTGAAAAAATCTTCAATATTGTTGGCATATTCTTGTTGATAATAATTCGGATAAATTGTTTTTAAATTAATTTTTTTACCCTTGCCGGTTAGATGAATGATGTTGTATTTTTTTGTTAATTCTGGCAAAGCATTTTCCACTGCGTCATTGATTTTTTTTGCACCAAGACTGCCGCCGAAGAACAGAATATTTGGTTTATTGCCAAAATGTAAATTTAGGTTATTCTTATTTCCTTTCAAGACTTTTTCGCGGATAGGCGATCCCACAAACACGCATTTTGATTTACCTTTCGCCGTGCTTTCAAAAGTTGTTAACATTTTATCTGAAAAGCGATAGATGATTTTGTTCGCCAATCCCATTGTCATATCTGATTCGTGACTTATTACCGGAATTTTTAGTTTTTTTGCGGCGATAACTGTTGGCAACGATACATATCCGCCCTTTGAAAATACAACATTTGGTTGTAATTTTTTAAGGACTTTTTTTGCTTGACTTATTGATTTATGCAATTTGAAAGGAATTGCTAAATTTTTAAGCGTTAAACTCCTTACCAATTTGACAGCATCTATTTCATAGAAATCTACATCTTTTTCTGAGCCGATGATTTGTTTTTCCATGCCTGATGAGCCTATGTAGGCGATTTTGTCAAAATGTTTTTTTGCCTCTGGGAAAAGCGCCACATTTGGCATGATATGACCGGCGGTGCCACCACCTGTGAATACTATTGTTTTCATATTTGTAGTTTGTGCGACTTTTATTGAATGTATACTATAATTTTGGCTCATTTTAGGCGTCCTAGTGAGTCTATTTTAGGCAATGTTTCTTTCTGAGTGTTTGACAATGCTTTTGATTGGTTTTTAGTGTTTAAAAGCGACAGCATTGACGCCAAGTTCTCATTTATGCCAAGTTTTTTGCCAAGTGGAGATGAAAGCAGCGTCGTCATGTCCATTTTTTTTGCATTGAACAGACTAAATAATTGTAAAATGCTGCTCAAATTTGCATTCTGCGCTTGATTTTGATTTGTTTCGCTAGTTTGCTCGGATTGTTTATTTTGATTGTTATAACCGCAATTTTGACATTCAGGATAGAGTGATAAATTAGCGTTTGAACTTTTGTCAACGCTATTTTCTTGAAATTGCGAATTATTGGAATTAAATAAATTATTGATGTTCAACTTTGCACCTTTCTAACAATAAATATATATGCAGCATATAATAATTTAGTTAAAAAGGAGTTTATATGGCAAAAAATTTGTATGATTTTGCAGAAGAAAATAGTCAAGCAAAAGTTGACGCATTCAATCAAACTACATCTAAAAATAATCTTGATGAAGCGTTTATAAAAAATAAAGTTCAAGAATATTCTTCTATGAATCAAGGAGATATGATGCAAAAGCTTTTCAATGAAGTTAAAACTTCAAAAAACAATGGAACTTTTGATTTTGACAAGATATCTTCTTCTGTCGAAATGGTCAAAGATTATCTTACACCAGAGCAGCAAAGCACACTTCAAAATTTATTGAATAGAATTAAATAGCGAGGTCGAAGTGAAAAATTTTAGCAAGTTGGATAAAGATTTATTTTCAGTTATGGCTTTGTCTGAAAATATGAAAATTAATTGCATTGTTTATGTTGAAAGCCTAATTTCCGCCAAAAGATATTTTAAAAGCAAACAAAATATTGTTGCAGAATTTCCATTTATAAAAGCAGTTGCAATGGAAATTAAAAAAGACGAAATTTTAGATTTATGCAGCAGGAATTGGGTCAAATTTATCACCAAGCAATCAAGCGTGATGGCGCTTATGAATGTTGCTAAAAAAGTGCTAAATATTGATGAAACTTTGACTGGAGATGGAATCACAATTTGCTATATTGACACTGGGATTAAGCCTCACGGAGATTTTACAATTTGCAAAAATAGAATAATAAAATTTATCGATTTATTTAATAACAAACAAAAGCCTTATGACGATAATGGCCACGGAACTTTTGTTGCAGGCGTGGGAAGTGGAAATGGCTGTTTGAGCGGAGGCAAATACAAGGGAATTGCTCCAAAGAGCAATATAATTTCCATCAAAGCACTCAATAGTGTTGGAGAGGCAAGCGCAATAGTGATATTAGAAGCGATGCAATGGGTTTATGACAATTATAAAAAATACAACATAAAAGTGGTCTGTATGAGTTTTGGAAGCGAACCTTTAGGGTTAAATGACCCAATTATGAAAGGGGCAGAGGCGCTTTGGGACAGGGGCATTGTTGTTGTTGCGGCAGCAGGAAATAGTGGCCCAGAATATCAGACAATCAAATCGCCAGGAACAAGTTCCAAAATAATCACTGTTGGCGGAATGAATGATAATAGATTGGATAATGATGAAATCAATCCTAATTTCTTTGAAATTGCAAATTTTTCTTCGCGTGGGCCAGCGCTTAGGCGATACAAGCCAGACCTAATTGCCCCAGCAGTAAACATCAACTCTTGCAGCATAGAGCCAAAGCAAAATTACACTTCACTGAGCGGAACGAGCGTAGCAACGCCTATGATAGCGGGAATGTGTGCGCTATTGTATGAAAAAAATTCTTCGTTAAGTCCAGATATGATAAAATATAAATTGCTTGCTAGTTGTAAGTCGTTAACTTTCAATAGAAACTTAGAAGGCAATGGCTTGCCAGATTTGAGCAAAATTAGAGTTTAATCAATCACTCATATTGAGTGATTTTTTATTTATGTGTTTTAGATATTAAAAATCACTTTGGAGTTTTGTCGATTTTTGCGTAAAAAATAAAATTTGCTTTACTTATTATTTCTTTTATGTTAATATCTATATGTATTTTAAGGAGATGTATTATGGTAGACCAAAAAAAATGTATTGCTTGTGGCGCTTGTATAGAAATATGCCCAGTTGGAGCGATTAGTTGGGATAAAAATGGGAAATCATTTATTGATGTTAAAAAATGCATTAAATGCCATTCTTGCGAAAGCATTTGCCCAGTTGAAGCAATAACTATTGAAGATTAATTTAAGGAAGAAATATGGAAAATAATTCAAAAAGAGCAATAATTGAATTTAGTGAAAATAAAATTAGTTTGGTTATTTTGGAAACAAAAGAACCTTGCTTTTATAATATAATCGACACATATTCAGACAACATTGCTTTGGCACAAGAAATAATCGATGAAAATTTAATTAGACCTGTCGTTATCAAAGATGTTATGAGGGTTTTAAAATCTTATAGAAAAATTTGCGACAATTTAGGCATTGTAAACATAATAGCCTTTGCACCTAATTATTTTTCTAAAGCAAGAAATATCAAAAGCTTGACTGAAGAAATATATAACACTTGCGGCTTTGCAATCAATATTTTAACTCCAGAAGAACAAATGAAAAGTTTGTTTTGTGGAGCAGTAAATTGCACAGATTTAACAAAAGGCGTTTTCTTGCACATAGGCGAATATGAAACATATATCGTTCAATTTAACAGAAGGAACATTTTAAATTCTGTTTCTTTGCCTTATGGAACATATCCACTTGCTAAAATGCAAGAACTTGGCGAAACTGAAAATGCAAAAAAATATTTGGAAAGTTTTGATAAAGAAATCAAAAATATTGCTTTTATTAATGAAAAAGACCCTGAAACACAATATTTAACAAACGGCGTTTTGTTTTTGAATGTTGGCGTGCTTGCTAGAAAGGCAACAAGATATCCTCTTGACCTTGCAAATAACTATGTTGTAACAAAAGAAACTTTTGACAATGTTTACAATCTTGTTTCTAATTTAGATTTAGACAAAACTAAAAAATTGAAGGGCATTTCAGAAGTCGGGGCAGACAAGTTTGTCGCTGGGCTTTCACTTGCAAATGTGTTTATGAACAATCAAGAAGTCGTTCAATTTTCAATTAGCGAAGAAAGTTTGAGAGAAGGCTATTTGAATTACTATGTAATGCCAGAAGTTTTTGATAGACCTTTAAGTGAAATGTTTTCATATAGTTTGGAAAACATAAATGCATTTTTTAAGGTTCCAAATTCAAACAATGAAAAAGTTTATGAGCTTGCAATAAATGTCTTTAAGCAATTAAAGGTTATTCATAAATTGCCAAGAAGTTATATTAAGCCTCTTAGAATTGCAGCATATATGTATGATTGCGGCAAAAGGATAAGTTATAACAATTATGTTAAAAACTCATTCCATATCATATTAAATTCAAAAATTAAAGGTGTTTCACAAAAGGATTTGCTACTTGCAGCCTTTGCTTGTACATTCCAAGAGTTAGACAACTTTAATTTAACAGAATGGGTTAAATATTCAACTATTGTTACAGAAGATGATTTAGACGCAATTAAAAAGATTGGAATTATTATCAAATTAGCATCAGCACTAGATGCAACAAAATCATCAGTTATCCAAGATTTGTCTTGCGATATTTTAGGCGATTCAATAATAATGAAAACTATTGTTGAAAAAGACGCAAGTTTTGAAATAGCTGAAGCAATGAAAGTAAATTCAAGTTTTAAAAAAGTCTTCGTTAAATTTATTGAAGTAATTTAGGAGAACTATGAAAAAGTGTAGAAGATTAAGTTTAGTTTTGTGTTGTATGTTAATGGTCTGCGTCTTTGCTTTTGCAGGTTGCGCATCTTTGAATATTGGCAATTTTAATCTTAAACCTTACACTGGCGGACAAACTCAAAATGAAGAATTAGTTATTGATACAGAAGGGCTTTCTTTGCAAGCAAAGAAAACAAAAATTGCAGAAGAATATATTTCTATATCATTCACTGTTTTAATTGCTAAAAAAGTTGAAACTGTTGTTTATTCATCTCTTGGGGTTGAAAAATCACGAGATGTAAGCGAATCATTTTCTTCATTTGGCAGTGGAACAATCGTCCATAAAGGCGGATATATCTTAACAAATTATCACGTAATCAATTCAGCATTAAGCGAACCATCAACTGTAAATTCAACTAATTCAACAACAAAAGAAATAACCAAAACAACAACTTCCTATGTTGTTTATGTTTCACAAGATGGTGGAGAAACAAATTATGAAGCAACAATTCTTTGGAGCGCATATAACTTCGATTTAGCTATCATTGTATGTGAACATTTTGCTGATTTAAGTGCAGCTCCTATGAAAGATAGGTCAGTTTATTGCACTTCAGAAGACAGAATTAAAGTTTTGGAAGAGATAATTACAGTTGGAACGCAATATAATCAAGAAAATTATGGCTCAGCAACAACTGGCACAATTTCCTCAAGCGTAGTTAGGTCAGTTTATGGTTCAGATTTACAACTCAATTACGAATATCTAATTCAACACGATGCTGCAATCAATCACGGAAATAGTGGCGGCGCGCTTATAGATATGGACGGTAACTTAATTGGCGTCAACACACTAGGAGTTGACAGTGCAAATTCATTGTTCTATGCAGTTTCAATCTATCCAGTGATATTAATTTTGCCAACAGTTGTTAAAAATTGGGAAAACAAAGCGCAAGCAACAACTGATGTCACAGTTGGCTTGTCTGCGATAGATAAATTGATGGTTAAAAATGCACCAAGCAGTATGATTGAATCAGGCTACGAAAATTATTCAGAAGATGGAATCATCGTAACAAAAGTTGACGCAACTTGCCTTATATCTGGAATCAAGGTTAAAGACATCATAAAAGAAATCAAATTTGTAAACGGTTCAGAAGTTGAAACTTTCACGATTAATAACACTTATGACTTTTTGTATGCAAGATTGCGTTTGCACGAATATAAATCTGCAACAGTAGTTGTTGAAAGAAATGGCATAAATATTGAATTAACTTTAACACAAGGATAAATATGAAATACACATTAGCGATAGAATTTGGCGGCGTTTATACAAGCATATATAGAAAAGAAGAAGGTTTGGTACTAAAAGAGCCTTCTCTCATTTGTGCTAAACAAGAAGGCGACGAATATGTCATATTAGCGATGGGCAACGAAGCAAAAAAGATGCAAGGCAAAACTGACGATAAAACATATATATTTAGCCCATTCGGCGAAGGCAAAATAAAAGCCCCTGAATACGCCGTTGAACTTTTAAATTATTTTTTAAAGAAAATTGAAGCAAAAAGGCTGATTAAAGAGAATGCAGTATTTTGCGTAAGCACTTCTTTAAGCTTTGAAGAAAGAAAAAAATATATTGAAATCTTTTCAAAATGCAAGTTGGGCAAAATTTTAATCGTTCCAAGCATAGTATGCGCCGCAGAAATGAGCGGGATAGAACTTAACACTGCAAGAACAGTTTGCGCGGTTCACATTGGTGGAACAACAACTGAAATTGCCTTGATTAATATGAATCAAATAATAAAAGGTGCTACATTGCAATTAGGCGGAAGAAGTTTAGATGTTAATATTGCTAATATGGTTGCCGATAAATATGAAACTATTATAAGTATCGCATCAGCCCAAAAATTAAAGGAAGAAATAGCGTCACTTTATGAAAATGACACACAAAGTTTTGAAGTGCTTGGCGCAGATGAAACAACTGGCAAGCCAAAAAGGGCAATAATAACAAGCGCAGATGTTAAAAGCGTCATTGTTCCATTCATAGAGCAGGTTGTGCTTGCTATTGAAACTAGTATCAACACTTGTGCACCAGAAATCGCAGCAGATATAATTTCCAACGGCATATTTATAAGTGGAGGCGTTTCCAAAATCGCCGGCATAGAAAAATATTTGAGAAAAGCATTGGATATTGATGTTAAAATAATTGAAGAAAACGAAAATGCTGTCATATTAGGTGCTGGCAGATTGCTTTCAAGTTCTCAAAATTTACAAGAAATTGCAAATAAATTTTAATTAAAAATCACCGCTAAGTTAACCCGCGGTGTTTTTTATATCAATATAAAAAATCGAGCAAAACGCTCAACAATTTCTGACTGGTGCCGAAGGAGGGACTCGAACCCTCATGAGGTTGCCCTCGGCGGATTTTGAGTCCGCTCCGTCTACCATTCCAGCACTTCGGCAAGTGCAACTGCGATTATATTATCATACTTTTTTATAAATTGCAATAAAAATTAATTAGAATTTTTATTTTTTTCTTCGATTTTTTGTTCTAATTGCTTTAAAAATTCAATACTGTCATTAATGTTTTTTACATATGGCAAGACATCTTTTACTAGAGATTTTTCATTTACTTCCCACACCTCAAACATTTGGCAAGTTGGTCTTTCACAACTATAAAATGGGAATAATTTACATTCTCCGCATTGAGCTTCAACCAATTTGCAATCAACGTATTTATAATATTGTCTAAAATGTTTACATACGTGACAAACACAATATTCCATTTCTTTTCCCCCTAATTTACAAAAAGTTTACTAGAAGTTTTCCTCTAAGTCAAGTTTTTTAGAGGATTTCTTCTAAAAATAATATTTTAGAAATAATCTTCTAAAATATTTATATGAAAGAAATTATATCAAACAAAATTAAGCAATTAAGAATGGAAAGAAACTTAAGTCAGCAAGAAGTTTCAAATGCCATTTGTGTATCGCAAAGGACTGTAAGTTCTTGGGAAAGTGGGGAAAATGAGCCAAAGGCAAGTTACATTGTTAAACTTGCAAAATTTTATGATGTTAGTGCAGATTATTTACTGGGATTGGAAGAATAAAAATTTAAAAAATTTTTTAAAAAGTTGGCAAAAAAATGTTGACTTTTTATTTTTTTTGCATATAATAGTGCTAGCAGTCTGAAATAGAGAGTGCTAACAAAGTCGAAAAAGGTGAGATTGTGGAACTAAGTCAAAGGAAAAAAGATATTCTTTGTGCAGTGGTGGAAGATTATATCAAAGATGCCAGCCCAATCACTAGTGGTGGGGTGAAAGATAGGCATCTTAAAGATGTAAGTTCTGCCACGCTGAGAAACGAACTTAATGCTTTGGAAGCAATGGGATTTTTAAGGCAACTTCACACATCAAGCGGCAGGGTCCCTACATCGGAAGGATATAGATATTATGTATCATCGTTGTTGGCGGATTTAAAAGTTGATGAAAACAAGATTACAAATGTTCAAAAAATACTTGAACAAAGAACAAAATCTGTTTCTGAAATTGTGTCCGAACTTGCAAAGATTGTGTCAGAGGCGACAAATTATCCTGCAGTTGTTATGATGAACGGCTATGATAATTTGATACTCGAAGAAGTCAAAATTATTCCACTTATTGCTGATAATGCGCTTGTGCTTTTGAGAACGACTCACGGGATTATCAATAACAACTTGAATATAAAAGCAAGTCAAAAGGCGTGTGATGATGCTGGAGCAAATTTAACAAAAATGTTTGCAGGCAAAACTTTAAAGCAAATGATTGATGAATTTGACTCTTTTGAAAAAGCGTTTAAAGACCAACTTGATGAATATAAGAACATTGTTGATAACTTATTAGAGTCGATTAGGGAAGTTTTGCAGCACAAAAGTATGGCGGTTCGTTCAGCTGGTTCTATGAAACTTTTGGCAATGGGAAGTCAAGAAAACATCAAAAATGCTCAAAAAGTCTTTGGATTATTAGAAGATGAAGAAGAATTGACAGAGTTGTTTACTGGTGATGAAGCTGATATTTCCGTTGAGGTCAAAGGTGGAGATAGAGGCGAAGCAGGTTATTCGGTTGTGAAAGCACCAATAATTGTTGGCGGAAAGAATATCGGCTCGTTTGGCGTTGTTGGACCACAAAGAATGGACTATTCACTTATTGCCTCTGCTATAAAATTTGTTGCTAGTGAAATTGAAAACTTGGACAAATTGACAGATAAGAATTAAGGAGATATGATGTCAAAGAAAAATAATAAAGTTGATGAAAAAGGAAAAAATGTAAATCAGGCAAACGCAACTGAGTGTGAAAATTGCAAATGTGAAAATAAAAAAGAGCAATGTTGTGAAGCTGAAAAATGTGAAGACAAAAGCAATGAATATTTGCAAATGGCACAAAGGTTGCAAGCAGAATTTGACAATTATAGAAAGCGTTCAGCAGACATTGTAAAAAACGCTCGCATTGATGGAATAGTTGAAGCAGTTACAAAGATGTTGCCAGCTATTGATTCGATTGAAAAAGCGAAAGCGATGATTACAGATGAAAAAGTGTTGCAAGGCGTTGAAATGATTGAAAAAGATTTAAAACAATCATTAAAAAATTTGCATATTGAGGAAATTGATGTGCTTAACAAGCCACTTGACCCAAATGTTGCAAATGTAATTGCAGTAACAAATGATAATTCGCTTGATGATGGAGTTGTAACTCAAGTTTATCAAGCAGGTTATAAATTAAACGATAGAGTTTTACGCTACGCCCAGGTAGTTGTAAACAAAATAAATTAGGAGGTATTATTATGGGAAAAATTATAGGTATCGATTTAGGAACAACAAACTCTTGTGTTGCAGTTATGGAAGGTGGTAAGCCAACAGTTATAGCAAATGCAGAAGGAGGAAGAACAACACCATCTGTTGTTGCTATTAATAAAGACGGTGAAAGGCTTGTTGGACAAGTTGCAAAAAGACAAGCTGTTGCAAATCACGAAAACACTGTAACATCAATTAAAAGACAAATGGGAACAGACCATAAAGTTAAATTAGGCGGAAAGGAATACACAGCACCTGAAATTTCAGCAATGATTTTGTCAAAATTGAAAGCAGACGCTGAAAGTTATTTGGGTAGCCCAGTAACTCAAGCAGTTATCACTGTTCCTGCTTACTTTAATGATAGTCAAAGACAAGCAACAAAAGACGCTGGTAAAATTGCAGGTCTTGAAGTTTTAAGAATTATCAACGAACCTACTGCAGCATCTCTTGCTTATGGACTTGATAAAGGCGAAAATAACAATCAAAAGATTCTTGTTTATGACCTTGGTGGTGGAACATTCGATGTTTCAATTCTTGAAATTGGTGATGGCGTATTTGAAGTTTTGTCAACTAATGGTGATACAAGACTTGGCGGCGATGACTTCGACCAAAGAATTATTGATTTGTTAGTTGAAGAATTCAAGAAAGCTGAAAACATTGATTTGTCTAAAGACAAACTTGCAATGCAAAGGCTTAAAGAAGCGGCAGAAAAAGCAAAAATTGATTTGTCAGCATCAACAAAAACTACAATCAGTTTGCCATTCATTACTGCTGATGCTAATGGTCCAAAACACTTGGAATATGACCTTACAAGAGCAAAATTTGACAATATGACAGAAGATTTAGTTGCTAAAACTATTGAATGCACGAAACGCGCTCTTGCTGATGCTAAACTTACAAATGCAGATATCAACAAAGTTATTTTAGTTGGCGGCTCAACAAGAATTCCAGCTGTTTATGAAGCAGTTAAGAATTATACTGGAAAAGAACCTTACAAAGGCATTAACCCAGATGAATGCGTTGCTATTGGTGCAGCAATTCAAGCAGGTGTTTTAGGCGGAGAAGTTAAAGATGTCCTTCTTCTTGATGTTACTCCACTTTCACTTGGAATTGAAACACTTGGCGGAGTATTTACAAAATTAATTGAAAGGAACACAACAATCCCAACAAGAAAATCTCAAATTTTCTCAACCGCTGTTGATAATCAACCAGGCGTTGACATTCACGTTTTACAAGGTGAGAGAGAATTTGCTGCTCAAAACAAAACACTTGGTCGCTTCCAATTAACAGATATCCCACCAGCACCTCGTGGCGTTCCTCAAATTGAAGTTACATTTGATATCGATGCTAACGGCATTGTAAATGTTTCTGCAAAAGATTTGGGAACAAATAAAGAACAAAAAATTACAATTACAGCATCTTCTAATTTAACTGAAGCGGAAATCGACAAAGCGATTAAAGAAGCAGAAGCTCACGCAGAAGAAGATAAGAAGAGAAAGGAATTTGTTGATACAAAAAATCAAGCAGACCAAATGGTTTATCAACTTGAAAAAATGTTAAAAGAAAATGGCGATAAACTTTCAGAAGAAGACAAGAAAAAACTTGAAGAAGCCATTGAAAAAGCAAAGAAAGATTTTGAAACAACAGATTTAGATGCTCTTAAAAAAGCGTTAGAAGAATTGACAAATGTTTCTAATGAAGTTTTTACAAAGATGTATCAAAATGCTCAAGCAAGTGCGCAAGCAAACGCTAATGCATCAAATGCTGATAACAAAAACAACAATAACGACAATCCAGACGAAATAATTGTTGATTAATAGTAAAATTAAAAAATATAATGTAAATATAAGTGCTTATGCACTTGTATTTGCGTTATAGAGTGCTGATATGCACATTTTAAAAGGTTTAATATGGCAAATAAAGATTATTATGATATTTTAGGAGTAGATAAAAAGGCGAGCGCAGATGAAATCAAATCTGCATATCGTAAACTTGCAAAAAAATATCACCCAGATCTCAATAAGGACAATAAAGACGCGGCAGAAAAGTTTAAGGAAGTCAATGAAGCGTATGAAGTTTTAGGTGACGAAAAAAAGCGTGCTAATTATGACCAATTTGGCAATGCAGAAGGTCAACCTAACTTTGGAGATTTCTTTGGTGGCAACGGCGGCAGTTATTCAAGCAGTGGCTTTGGCGGCTTTGGTGATATTTTCAGCGATATTTTCTCTGCTTTTGGTGGTGGAAAGGCAAGCAGTCGTGTTGAGCAAGGTGAAGACATTGATGTTGCAATCAACTTAACTTTTGAAGAAGCGGCTTTTGGCGTTACAAAAGAAATTGTCATTCCAAAAATTGAAAGCTGTGCCGATTGTTCTGGAACCGGTGCAAAGAATGGCAAGGAATACACAACTTGTTCAACTTGTAAGGGCAGCGGCAGAGTTAGATACACTCAAAACACTCTCTTTGGAACAACAATTCAAGAAGGTGTTTGCAAAGATTGCAACGGCACTGGAAAGATTATCAAAGAAAAATGTTCAACTTGCGGCGGAAAAGGATATAAAAAGGTTCAAAAAACAATTAGAGTTAAAGTCCCTGCTGGAATTGATAATGGACAAACAATCACTATGCGCGGCGAAGGCAATGCACCTGTAAGAAAGGGTGTAAACGGCGATTTGCACATCTATGTTCGCGTTATGCCACATAAAATTCTAGTTAGAAACGGCTTTGATTTGCAACTTGAAGTTAATATTCCATACACTCTTGCGCTTCTTGGTGGCAAAATTCAAATTCCAACTTTAAACGGAATGTATGACCTTGAAATAAAAGAGTGCACTAATAGTGGAACAGTTATGAGATTGAAAAACAAAGGCATTAAGATGCTCAATCGTGATGCTTATGGCGATTTGCTTGTTACAATCAAAACTGAACCGCCAAAAAATTTGGACAAAAAGACAAAGGAATTATTAAAGCAAATTGCTGAAAATAATTCAATTAACAATTATCCAAAATACAAAAATTATTTAGATAAAATTAAATAAAAATTCACGGGAGTTATCCCGTGATTTTTTATTTGCAAAATTCTATTTGATTGTTTTGTGATAGATACTTAGTAAAGACAAGATATTCTCCATCAAAGTTGCAAGATGAAAAGCCGCAAGTTGAAAATAATTTTTTAGAAATATGATTCATTGGCAAAGTTGACGCTTTAATTTCTTTATAAGTTTTATTTAGATTGAAAATTTTATTGCCATTATTAATCAAATCTTTAACTGCTTGTTTGCCAACACCTTTGTATCTAAATTGTGGATTGACAATGATATTATATAAATTTAAAACTTCGCCAGAATGTTCAACACCAAACATAAGTGCAACTGCGGGCTGATTATTGATATAGCCAACAACATTTCTGAATTGACCGTTTTTCATATTTTTTAAGCAAAAAGAAATATCTTCAGCTGTTTCTTGCCAATTTTTGCTTTGCATACACAAATTTTGCCTGTCTGCTTCAGACAGCCAAGATTCCACTTCATTTTGAGATTTTTTATCGATGTTTTTCCAATTAATATTCATATTTTGCATTATATCATTTTTCTTAAAAAATACAATATTATTTTATTGTATAATTTGTAAATTTTGAAATTTATGCTATATTTAATTGATGATTATTTCAAGAAGCAACGAAAAGGTCAAAGAATTAAAGAAATTAAAAGCAGATAAGAAATTTGCCTTTTTAGACAATCCTAAATTAATAAACGAAGCAGTTTCAGCAGGATTTGAACTTAAATATTTGCTCATAAATGGCGAAAGCAAACTGCTTGAATTGCAGCATCTCAATAAAAATTGCGAAGTGATTGAACTTAATAGTTCTATATTTGAAATATTTGCAGACACTTGCAATTCTCAAGGCGTTATAGGCGTTATAAAAAATTCAAATAAAAAACTTGCTAAGCCAAAATCTAACTTTTTAATTCTGGACACTTTGCAAGACCCTGGAAATATCGGAACGCTTTTAAGAACAGCACTTGGGGCGAATTTCCTTGATGTTTATTTGTTGGATTGCGTTAATTTGACCAACGATAAATTAATTAGAAGTTCAATGGGTGCTGCGTTTAAATTGAATGTTTATGAATGTTCAAAATCTGAGTTTGTTGAATTTAGCAAAGGTTTTTTAAAGGATTTTGACATTTACACAACTGAAATGCACGGAGAAAATATTTTTGACATTGTGCCAAGCAAGCAATTTGGCATAGTGCTTGGAAATGAAGGCAATGGGGTGTCTAAAGAAATGTTTGATTTGGCAACTAAAAGCATATCAATTCCAATGGCAAACGGGCTTGAAAGTTTAAATGTTGGGGTCGCTGGAGCGATTGCAATGTATCAATTAAATAAAAAGAATATTCAAATTTGATGTAATCATTTTACAAAATATATATAAATATGATAGAATAAACTGGTTTATAGGAGAATTTATGAGCGGACATAGCAAATGGAATAATATTAAAAGAACTAAAGAAAAAAGTGATGCACAAAAAGGCAAAATTTTCACCAAAATAGGTCGTGAAATTGCTGTTGCTGTTAAGGCAGGCGGCGCAGACCCAGTTACAAATCCAAGGTTGCAAGCACTTGTTGCAAAGGCAAAACAAGCAAATATGCCAAACGACACAATTACAAGAAGCATCAAAAAAGCCAGCGGCGAACTTGGCAATGTTAATTATGAAGAGGTCTTATATGAAGGCTACGGCGTAGGCGGTTCAGCAGTTATTGTTAAATGCTTAACTGATAATAAAAACAGAACGGCAGGAGATGTAAGGCATACATTCGACAAATTTGGCGGCAGTCTTGGAACTATCGGCTGCGTAAGCTTTATGTTCGACAATAAAGGTATTATCATTCTTGAAAAAGATAACAAATTAACGGAGGACGATATCTTTATGGCAGCAGTCGAAGCAGGTGCTGACGATGTTTGTGAAAATGAAGACAGTTGGGAAATCTCTTGTGCTCCAAATATGTTAGATAATGTTCAAAAAGCATTAAAAGATATTGGCGGCAATGTCTTGTCTGCTGAAACTGAAATGGTCGCACAAAATTATGTGGATTTAGATGAAAAGCAGTTAGAAACATTCACAAGAATGACAGATATGTTTGAAGATAACGACGATATCCAAGAAATTTATCACAATGTAAATATGTAGTAAAAATCCACGTAAAACGTGGATTTTTAATAACATAATTAAATTAAAGAGCGAATTATTATTTTGTGTATTAGTTAAAATTAGACATAACATAAAAATACATTATTCTATATATTGAAACATTTGAAAATATAAAACTTTTTAAAAGTTATATTTTTTTTTAAAATTTACTTGATTTTTTTTTTTTTTTTTCATTTACAATGTCGGTAATAAATAATTTTAAGGAGATTAAATATGGCAAAAAAAATTGGAAAAGTAATTTTAATTATTTACTTGACATTGGCGACCATAGCTAGTGTATTATTTGGATATTTATATTTTACAAAATCCATAGAACAATCGCAAGATGAAATGAATATTTCAATTAAAGGCTTGATGTCAATTTTGTCCGAAGATATTAATAATTTAATTAATAAGCAAAATATTTCAGGCTTATCTTCAATAGAGGGGTCAATGATTTCGACATTGGACGCAGATGTTAAAAATTCTAGACTTGGCATTCCTCTTTCGGAATATGCTGAAATGGATACAAACTGGTCGCTTGGACAAAATGATAGTAAAGCTGTTTTGGACAATTTCAAATATGCTATTGATTTAGCAAATAGCAAAATTGTTGAAAAACTAACAACAAATGGCAAAATTCTGAATTGTGTAATGGACTTATATACATATGAAGAAACAACAGAAGGTAATGGCGTTTGGGTTTCGCTTGCTGCAGAATACAAAGAAGGACATTTATATTTATATTTTAGAATAAATCAAGATAATATTATGGATAATCATATTGAATATATGATTATAACGAATGTATATGATATAAAATTAAATGAAACAAGAGATGATTATACAGAGATTCATATTTATGGCGGACCAACTGAATTTATTTTAAATGGTGAAAGAAAAGGGTGGGGTAATTCCGATAGCTTTGTTTTCATTAAAGAAAATTCAGAAATAGTCTGTGGCTATGAATTGCAAGGATATCCATCTTCCGAACAAGGCATAGAATTCAATTATCATACAGATGAAGTTTCAGATACTCACGTAACAAGTTTGCGTATTCAAGAATTTGATTATAATGAAAATTTATCGCTTTATGCTTCATGGAATAATGAAAATTCAGAAGATGGTGTTTTAGCAAAATATAAAGATGTAAAAGATAAACTCTATCAGGGAGCATTATATTGCCATAAAACTGTTATTAAATTGCTTGATGAAAAACTGGGAGCAAATAAATTTGAAAATAACAAATTAATATTTTCATAATTGAATCAAAAAATTATTAAATTTAAAACTTTAAAAATTTTTCTTTAGTCTAATATTTTTGAAAGCATTAAAGAAACATTATCAACATCAAATTGATAGTGTTTTTTTGTTAAACAGCGAGGATTTCAAATGTTAGAACTTTAATAAAGCTTTTCCTATATAGGCGATGTTGACATAATTGATTTTTTTGTGCTATACTCTACATAGAAAAACACAATCAAAAGGAATATTATGACAAACAAAAGAAAAATAGCGATTTTATATGATTTTGACCAAACTCTTTCAACAAAAAGTATGCAAGAGTATGGTGTTTTTGATTATTTGGAAACCGATGCAGACACATTTTATTCAAAATTAGACGATATTTCTGCAAAATATCAGATGGATAGAGTGCTAGCGTTTTTGTATGAATTAGTATCACGCGCAAGAGAAATAAATAAGCCGCTAACAAGAGAAGTCCTTCAAAAAGGTGGAGAAAATATCGAATTTTTCCCAGGCGTTTTGAATTGGTTTTCACAAATAAATAAGTTTGGGCAAGATCACGGCTTTGAAATTGAACATTATTTGATTAGTTCAGGCGTAACTGAAATAGTTGAAGGCTGCAAAATAGCAAAAGAATTTAAAAAGATTTATGCGTGCCAATTTATTTACGATGACAACGGCAATGTTGCTTGGCCGGCAAGAGCGATTAATTATACAAACAAAACACAATTCATTTTTAGAATTAATAAGGGCATTTTAGATGTTGCAGATGACAGTATTAACAAAGTTATGCAAAAAGATATAAGGCCTATTCCTTATGAAAATATAATTTATATTGGCGATGGGTTTACAGATATACCTTGTATGAAGGTTGTAAAAAGTAAGGGCGGTATGTCTATTGCTGTTTATGGCGACAGTAAAGATGTTGGATTTTCGTTGTATAAGGACGATAGAGTAACAGCTTGTTGCAAGGCAGATTACACTGTTGGAAGCGAAATAGATATCACAATTAAAAACTTTATTTTAACTTTGCAGTCGAAATTGGATAAAAATATATAAATTGTATAATTATTCATAAATTTTTAAAAATATGCATAAATTAGTTGACATAAATTTAATTATATGATAAATTATAGTCATAAATTAAATAATTATTACATAAATTTTAATAAACGCAAAATTTGACGAATTTTGTCAGTTTATTAAAGAGGGGTTTTTGTGGAATTAAACAGAAGAAAATATAATTGGATTATTTTTTCACTCATAATATTGATATCAGCAGTGGCAATTTTTTCTGCGGTTGAATTGGTCGCTGAACAGCCAGTTAAAAGCGATGATATAAACATCTCCGCTGAAGATGACACCAAACAAAATGAAAATGGAAATAATGAAGAAATAGAAGTCCCTGATAATAAAAATTATCTACCATCAGCCCCATCATTTTCAAGCGGCTGGTCTGCATTGAGTTACGCTTATAAAATTATGAACAATTATTCATACACAAGCTCAACTTCACAAACAGCAATTAACGACGAAGTTTTAGGAATAGTTGTAAGGCAAAATTTAACAACAAAGAAATATAAAACAGCAAATGAGTGCTTGATAACATCAGTTGCATCAACAAATAGCAGTGAAGGATTAAATTATTCAAATTATCTTTACTTAAACGAAGCAGAAAATTCAATAATAAGAAGGGTATGTTATAATACAGACAGCAATTACACAAACGAGCCAATAGAAAAATATGCAGTTGAAGAATATTCAAATAAATTTGGCAGTGATGTAAAAAATGGTTATTTTAAATTAAATAGTTCAAATTCAACAATGGATTCCTTCAAAATTATGGGTTCAAACTATGTTTTAAAATTAACAATTAAAACGAATGTAGATGGTGTATTTGCAGGTATGGAAAAAAATGTGTTGAACTCGCCAGCTGAAACTAGAAATTTTAAAGGAATAAGCGCAACATTCGAAATTAAGATTGATAGAGCAACAGGTTCATTTGTATCAATTAAATCAACAGAAAGATATTTCGTAGAAAAGAATACAAACGCAGTTGGTTGGGCAGGTGGAAACATCACATCAGTTACAACTGAAACATTCAACTTTGCAAACATCAACATAGATAATTTAGTAAAATCAACATTAAGCAAATAAAATCAAGCAAACGCTTGATTTTTTTATTTATATTTGTTATTATAACCTTGCTAAAAAATATGCCCTCATGGTCAAGCGGTTAAGACGTCGCCCTCTCACGGCGGAATCTAGGGTTCGATTCCCTATGGGGGTACCAAGAAAAAATTGTCGAGCGTGTTGCTCGATTTTTTGTTACCAAAAAATGCAGCGCTTTTACGCTCGCAATTTTTTCTATACCGACCAAACGCGAAATGTGCGAAGCGCATTTCGGTCGGTACTCTCGTGCGAAGAAGATGCTACGAAGTTTTAAAGGATATATAAATAATAATTGTCGAGTGTGTTGCTCGATTTTTTTATTTTGGCATTAATATCATCAAAGGGAATCGAACTAAGCGTTAAGAAAATGTGCCAGTGGCACATTTTTAGCGCCGGCGTGAAAGCGAGCATCGACCAGCAGAGAAGGGCTTGCAAAGCGGAGCGATTCCCTATGGGGGTACCAAGAAAAAATTGTCGAGCGTGTTGCTCGATTTTTTGTTACCAAAAAATGCAGCGCTTTTACGCTCGCAATTTTTTCTATACCGACCAAACGCGAAATGTGCGAAGCGCATTTCGGTCGGTACTCTCGTGCGAAGAAGATGCTTTGAAGATGATAGGACTTTTGCAAGTGCGTGGTGTAAGTAATTAGCAAGTTAAGGGAAACGACGATTGGCGTCGCGGTAGCTGAGCCGCTTAAAATTTTAAATAGTCGAGCGTTGATGTTAGTTATTTATCGTCAAACCAAATAAAAAGCGGCAGTGCCGCAACAAAAAAATAGCCAAAGTGGCTATTTTTATTTTGTTTGGATTTCCCAATATTTTTGATAAAACAAATTTCCTTTTTGAACTGTTGGGAATTTTGATTTTTTACGAAGATATTCTTGCTTTTTATTGTCAAAAATTTCTAACTCTTTTCCTTTTGCAAAATCTGTTGGATTTATTTGCGTTAAGTTGTTTTTAGTGAAATAGTAAGAATTATCATTCATAAAATTGATATCTGCGAACAAGTCTTGCAAGTTCTTTTCTGTTCCTTCGCGCAATGCGTCAATCTTGGCAATTTCTTCCCATCCGAGCATTTCTGCCACTTCATCGATTTGAATTATTTCTTTCAAGCCATTGATACATTGGTTATAGATATTTGTTAAATTGGATTGCCTTATGTTTTTGCTCATAAAGTTAATATTGTTGCAAGCGCCATCATACATACTTGAACTAAATTCCAAAATTGATTTTTCAATGGCAACTTCTATTTCTCGTGAATTAAAGAAAACAGGCAAATTGTTGATTATATCATTGCAAATATGGTCTGCAAAACAAGAAATTATTGTGGACATAATATCATCGTGAGTTGCTTTAAATTCTTCTATTTCATACGAGTCAAATGTTAAAATATTATCGATATTCGTTACAAAATTATCAAATTCTTCATCATCTAATTGCATCAAATTTTTCAAATCATCTGCCGATTGAGCAAAAAATGCTTTAAAGAAATCATCGCCATATATGCGATATAAAAGTTCGCAATATTTTGTGTTCATATTATAGCCGCAAAAAGAAAGTATATTTGCATTATTAAATTTGCAGTTATACATTCTGGCAAGCAATTCAGTTGCACCTTCTGTTAAGTAAGTGCCAGGAGTTTTAAATATTGTCCAATCTTGATTTTCATTAAATATATAGGCTGCTACATAAAAATTTTTGCCATCATAATTTACATCATATACTGTGTTGCAATTAATAGCGATTGCCATTCTATTAGGCTTTTTAAAGTTTTCATTTACAAATTTATGAACGATTTTAGAAATTTTTTCTTCATCATAGTTAGTTTGCTCGTCTGCTTCCTCATCATTTAGAATCATATCAAAGAAGGCGTCTTCATCTTTTATCATTCCAGGAATAATTTTGACATCTCTTACAAGAACATCAAACCTTTGGTCTTGAGCAACATCGCTTGTAACAAATTCAACTGTTTGAGTTAACAATTCTTCAAATTCGCTTTTATTGAAAGTGCCAGAATAATCGTCAATATCAAGTTTCATACTAATTTCATATTTATCAAAACCAGTGTTAGTTTGAATGTTTGTAGCGTTTTTGCCTAAAGCAATATTGCCAACAAAAGCATCTTTACTTACATTAATTGTATCGCTTGTTAAAAGGTGAGTGAATTCGTGAATTAATACATTATCTTTGTGATAATTAAATTTTCTATCTAAAACAAGTAAATTTTTTGCGGAATAATAAAGTCCAGAAGTGCCTGGGGCTAAATCATTACAATTCGCTACTTGTATTATTAGAGTTTTAATGTTCTTATTAACTCTTTTTTTAATAGTGTCTGTTAAAAGACCCTTTGATTCAATGAAGTCAAAAAAGTTGCTAAAATATTCTTTAACTTGCTTTTGGTCTTTGCCATATTTCTTAGCGATAATTTGGCAATATCTTTCAGTGTTGTATTTGAAAGTGTCGTGTGCATTTTCATAATTTTTTATCTTTGCAAATTTTTTCTTCATAAGCACCTCTATATTAATAATATAATACATAAAGAAGAGTATGTTGTCAATACCCAAAATAAAAAGCCCTTCAAGGGCTTTTATTAATCAACCAATGTAAATTCAATATCTTTAATTCGAATTGTATCTCCATCAACTGCACCTGCGGCCTTAATTCTGTCGATAATGCCATCTTGTTTCAATCGTTTTTGGAAATATGCAAAACTTTCCATATCATCAAGGATAATTCCGCGCGACAAGTTATCTATCAAGCCGCCTTCAAGCCTGTAAGCGCCATCTTCTTCAACTGTTATATTAAGGCTTGTTGTGTCGCGTCTATCAAGTTCTTCCATTTCAATTTCCATAGGCGTAGGTTTTGGAATGTCTTTAATATTTTCCCAAATTGTTTTTTTGAGTTCTTCAAGCCCATTTCTTGTTATTGATGAGATTGTTAAAATTATTTGATTATCATTGTTCAATTTTTGTTTAAACTCTTTAATTTTTTCTTCCAACACATCTTTTGGAAGCAAATCGCATTTTGTAAAAACGATAATTTGTTTAAGTGTGGAAAGTTTTGTGCTGTAATTTTTAAGTTCTCGATTGATGTTTTCATAATCTTCAAAAGCATCGCGGCCTTCAAATCCTGATATATCTATCATATGGAGAATAAGCCTTACGCGCTCCACGTGCTTTAAAAATTCGTGTCCCAAGCCAACACCTTCACTTGCGCCTTCAATCAATCCTGGAATGTCTGCCAAAACAAAAGTGTTTCCAAAGTAATCAACAACGCCAAGGTTAGGGGTGAGCGTTGTAAAATGATAATTTGCAATTTTTGGCTTTGCGTTTGTTATAACTGAAAGCAAAGTTGATTTTCCAACATTTGGATATCCGACCAAGCCAACATCGGCGATTGTTTTTAACTCTAATATCACTTCATATTGTTTAGTTTTTTCGCCACTTTGCGAAAAATGAGGAGCTTGCCTTGTTGGAGTGGCGTAGAAGTTATTTCCGCGACCGCCATTGCCACCACGCAAAATTCTAACCTTTTCATTTTCCTTTGTTAAATCTGCTAGCACTTTTTCTGTTTCGGCATCTTTGATTATTGTTCCGCAAGGAACTGGAATGATAACATCTTCGCCATCTTTTCCTTGACAAAGTTGTTTTCCGCCACGCTCTCCATCACCAGCCTTAAACTTCTTTTGAAATTTGAAAGAATAAAGGGTGTTTAAATCGTTTTTTGCAACAAATATAATGTCGCCACCTTTTCCGCCATTGCCGCCATCTGGACCGCCATTCATTGTGAGTTTTGTCCTATGAAAAGAAACGGCACCATCGCCGCCATTTCCCGCTTGAATTTTAATTTTAACTTTATCTAAAAACATATTTACCTCAATATAAAAATTATATCACATTAATAAAACAATTAAAACAAATATAATTAAAAAAGCGAAATTACCGCAACCCTAAAGTAATTTCGCAAAGCCATAGAAATTGAAATTTCAATTTCTAATTATGATAATAACAAAAAAAATCATAAAAAACAACTATTTTTTGCAAAATTTACTTATTTTTTTGATTTTTTTTGATAAATTCGCAAAATTCTCTCAATTCACAATTTTCACAACTAGGCTTAATTGCCTTACAAAAATATCTTCCAAAGAGAACTAAAAGATAGTGAAGTTCTGACCAATTTTCTTTTGGAAAAATTTTTTGAAGTTGTTTTTCGCACTCCAACGGATTTTTGCTTTTGATTCCAAGCCTGTTTGATACTCTAAAAACGTGGGTATCAACAGCGATAGCATCTTTGCCAAATCCGACAGCCATCACAACATTTGCAGTTTTTCTGCCAACGCCAGCAAGTGCGACTAAGTCATCATAATTAGATGGGATTTCACCATCAAATTTATTTGTAACATCTTTTGCCATAGCAATAAGACTTTTTGATTTGTTGTTATAAAATCCACAACTGCGAATGATATCTTTTAATTCTTCAATATCTGCATTTGCTAAGTCTTGAACTGTTGGATATTTTTCAAAAAGTTTGGGTGTTACAATATTAACTCTTTTATCTGTGCATTGGGCGGAAAGAATAACAGCAACGATAAGTTGATAATTATTTTCAAAATTTAACTCACATTTTGCTATTGGAAATTTGTTTTTCAAGATGTCATAGATTTTAATTTTGTCCATATAAAGATAGTATCACAAAAATGAATATTTGTAAAATCACTTTGAAAACTTTTGAATATATGTTAATATTAACAAGTAAAATATTATTTGGAGGCAAAGATGGTTTCAGAAAAAGTTGTTGAAATGCTTGCATCACAACTTAACATTTCTAAGGACAAAGTTCAACTAAATGCCAAATTAATTGAAGATTTAGGTGCTGATTCTCTTGATATGGTCGAAATGTTAATGCTTGTTGAAGAAGAGTTTGGAATTTCAATTCCAGATGAAGATGCAATGAATTTAAAAACTGTTGATGATATTATTAAATATATCGAAGCAAACAAAAAGTAATTAAAAGCCGCTTTAAAAGCGGCTTTTTAAGTTAAATCTTTTCTTGCATTTTTATCGATAACATTTTCTGCGTCAAATAAGCGCTTTAAATAACTTTTGTTATTAATTAACGAATATCCATCAATCGGTGTTCTGTCCATAAACAATGTTTTATTGTTTGTGTTTGAATAGGGTAAATAGCCATAGAAGTTTTTGCTGCCCACTCCGCAGAACAATTCAAACCCAGCATCTAAAAGCATCTTATGTTTATTTGTGTAATTGTTGTTTTTGTCATTTAGCTGCCATTCGCCATAAGGATAAACATAAATTTTTGTTTTCCCAATAATTGGCTCAACTTCTTCTTGCCACAATTTTAATTCTTCGGCAAATTTTTCGTCGCTAATTCTGTTCATATGATAATGCCCGTAAGAGTGGCAAGCAAAATTCCAGCCATTTTCTTTGAGCGTTTTAACAACTTGTTTTGCCTTTTCAATTTCGCTTGTCCTATTTTCCTTATTTGTTGAAGAAGTGCGATAACCCAAAACGCCGTCAAAGCCTGTCAAACAAATTGTCCCTTTTGCTCCATCAATGCTGAAATCTGGATACTTTTCTACAAACTTATCCAATATTGAAATAAATTCACTGTTGTAACTTTGAACTAAATTTCCGCTTCCATTAGCCCAATTTTCATAAGTTTCAGACACAACTTTTCCATTCGCATTAATTGCTATTTTATCTACCATTCCATTTTTCATCTTATTATGGTCATAAACAACATCATCAAAAGAAAATACAAGCGGTTTTTTGCCCTTTGGAACATAAATGTCATTTTTTATTATTTGTCCATTTTTATTCGAATAGATTTTATTTATATCTATCAATGCGTAATTATTTTTATAAAGTTCGCTTAAAAGATTGATAAATTCTGTTGAAGTAATGCAATCTCTTGCATAGTCATTTGCCATTGAATTGTTTTTGTCAAACGCTAGTTTTGGATAAGCAATTAAACAATGCGTAAAAATATGTTCAATAGGCCCTGTATAAAGTCCCTTGTCTAAATTTTTAACACTCTTAATTTGTCCAAAATCGGCATTTTCATCATCTGTATATTCGTGATTTACAATTTCTTGTTTTTCTTGATTGTAAAATGGACTTTCACTTGTAAAAGAATTTATAGTAAGTGGCAGAGCAAAAAGTATGCCCACAATGGATATAAAACATATAGTTATAATCAAACTTTTCATAATATTATTTTGAAGATTTTAAGAAGATATATTCATTTTTGCTTAAATTAGTAGACAAATTTAAATTATTTATGTAAAATTATAAAAAAGTAAAAGGGGGGATTTTTATGGCTAATGCAGTAGATAAGTTGCCACCAAAAGCACCTGGTAGGCCACCAGTTTCAAATGTGCCACCAAAGCCTGCTAAAGCGCAGCCTCCAAAGCCTGTTGCTCCAAAAGCGGCTCCAAAACAGCCACTTAAACCAGAAACGCCAAAAACATCTCCAACTCAGCCACCTAAAAAAGAAGCGCCAAAAACATCTCCAACTCAGCTACCTAAAAAAGAAGCACCCAAAGCGGCTCCAACTCAGTCACCTAAAAAAGAAGTGCCAAAAGCGGCTCCAAAGCAACCACCAAAACAAACTGATGGTCCAAAACAAGCCCCAGTTAAGCCTGCCGCACAAACGGAAAATGTTGAAAATCAAGCAAAACCAGGGGAGAATTTAGCAGCAGAAAAGCCTGCTAAGCCTCAAAAACCTTCTGATGAAGCGGCTGGAAAAGAACTTCCTGAAAAACCTGAGAAAGCGGATAAAGATGCCGCAGTTGATGATAAAAACTTAAAAGTTGTTGAAAAAGCATTAAGCGTTGAAGAATTAAACCAAAGAAAACAGCGCCGTATAAGGAATGCGACTTATGCTATGGCAGCAGTTGTTTTGTTGCTTATTATTGCTCTTATTATCATTATATTTTGGCCAACAGAACAAAAAGTTGAAGCAAGGTATGACTTGAATTTTGATTCAATTCCTGCCGTAACTAAAATTGAGCACTCAATCTATTCAGAGGACGTTACGGGAAACATTGTAACATTTAAAAAATCCATAACAATAGAGAACCCATTAAACTCTAGTTATCCAGGATACACAAGCTTTATAATGTCCGTTAAATTTACAGATGCCCACGGCAATGATGTTTCAGACAAAGCGTATATCAGATTAGATGAAAATAACGCAGAAGATATATATAATTTATCTAACATTCGCGCGGCCACAATAGGTGAGTTGGAAGGCATTCCAAATCATCAAATATATGTAAATTTAGGTCAAGAAAAGTACATTTATTTTACAAATGTGCTTGCAAAAGGCGATGAGCCTTATTCCTTGCTTTTAGGCTTTTTAAGTAAAGACCAAGAACTTTTAAAAAGCGAAATAAAAATGACAGTAACTATCTATGGCTTTAACGCGGACAATTTAACATTGTCCACAACTGCAGAAGGAACTCATATCAGAGCGGCAAATGGAGAGTTGATTCCAGCACAGCAAGAATGGGTTGACGCAGTTAAAAATAGTTTGCTTGAAAGAAGTTAAAAAAGATTAAAAATTTTTAATAAAATGCTTGACATAAGCGTAGAAATGTATTAAAATACGCCTTGCAAGCATTGAATATGCCTCCTTAGCTCAGCGGTGGAGCACTCGGCTGTTAACCGATAGGTCGTAAGTTCGAATCTTACAGGGGGCGCCAGTAAATTAGGGCAGTATAGCAATTTTAAATTTTAAAAATGTTAAATTTGACAACCAATTTGACAACCAAAAAAGATATTGAATTTCTATTTGCTTATTAAAAAAACTAGGTTTTAATACCTAGTTTTTTTGTTGATATAACTTCGCTACTTCTTCAAGTTTTTTAAAATCACAAGTTACTTTCTCATAATTTTCATAAAGTTTGCCGCTTGTCTTCATAGTGTACAATTTATTTGCTTTAGTTCTTAGTAATTTTTCAGACTTATTTAAATAGTTAAGTTGATTAATTAATAATAATCTATATTTTCTTTCTTTTTCTGTTACATTTTTTATAGATAAATCTATATTTTTATATACTTTTTCTACTACAGGGATCATATTATTAAGGTTTACGCCACCATAAATGCAATCTTTAATTGGGAAAAATGTTATATTTTCTTGTTTCGGACAATCTTTAAGCTTGTTTCCTTTTCCGCTGGAAGTTAAAGGAGCAAAATATTTATATCCTCTAAGTTTAAAAAGTATTCCTACATATGGTCTTGTATGAGCCCACTCTTTGTTAAAACATACTTTAGTATCAAATTGTCTTAAATATTCAATATAATCAGTGTTAATAATAACCAATTTTAAATTTTCTCTCATATGCTTCCTTACTAAAAAAATACAGAGCAAATTGCCCTGTATTGTTTTATTTCCTACTTACGGGCTAGGATATTCCCAATTCTTATTTATTCTTTACTTACGGGCTAAAGAATTCCCAATTCTTGTTTATTCCTTATTTAACTTATAAAAAGTGGCTAAGGAATTCCAATAACAACAAATGTGTAGATATTAAATTTTAAGTTTCTCCTTTTGCATTTGTTGCTTATATATTATACCCATTTTTTCAAATTGTCAAGCATTTTCTTGCCAAGTTAAAAAATAGATACATATATATTTTATTCATGCTAAATTATAAGTTGTTACAAACATTAAAAAATATTTATAGTTAAAAATTGCAAAAAAATAACCCCGTTTTAAATTTAAAACGGGGTTTAATAAATTCATTTATTTTTATGCGCCTGCATATACAATTAATGTTACAAAGAATAAAACAATGGAAATTGCAATTATTGAAGCCATAGCGATTGTAACCTTTTTCAATTTACCTTGTGTTGTTTCACCTTTGTTTTGTGAATAATAACTTTCTGATGTTCCTGTGATTGCGTTCATACTTCCGTTATCATCGTGTTCTTGCAATAATGTTACAACGATTAAAACTATAGCAGCAGCGGCTATTAAGAACATTAAAACATATCTAATGATAGGGAAAGATTTAACAATCCAGTCAGCAGGTAATGATTCTAACAATAAATTTAACATAATTTCTCCTTTAAACTTGGGCATTATAACATAAATTTTTAAAATTGCAAACTATTTTAATAACTATATAAAAATAACGAAGCAAGCAAGACCTAAAAATATTGCAAAAAGCACTAATGGCAACACTTTGAACTTGTTTTTATCTGCTGAATATTTAGGTTTTAAAAATCTGATTATTGATAAAAGGGCAAGCAACATAAAAATTGATATAATTAAAATCTTGACGATTTGGTTCATCTCGTGAAAAAAAGTTTGAACTTTTGCCCAGAAATCGTTAAAACTTAACAACAAATGCATAAACACCTCTTAGTTAAATAAATTATACTATACAAATAGCCAAAAATCAACCCTAATTGATAAAAAATTTTGAAAAATTTTTGACAAAACATCTTGACAAGCAAAATAAACTATGTATAATATTATTGAAAATATTTAGAAGGAAGGAAAGACTTATGGCAAATCTTTTAGATGGCATTGTTAAAATTCAAGCGTGCAACCAACTTGAAAAAGGCACTGCAGAATATCAAAGGCAAAGCGAACTTGCAAAAAAAGTGAGAGAAAAATTTAACTTGTCAAGAGATTTAAGAAAGAATATCGCCATTTTGCACACATACCAATTAAATGGTTTGTGCTTAATTGACTGGAACGTTTGGTATAATAGGCTTTCAATAGAGCAAACAAAACAATTAAATGTGGACACTAAAGAATATATTGAAAATATTAGAGACCTTAATCCAGAAATTACTGAAGAAATTGACAAAGCATTAGGTTTAAAACCTAGAAAATTATCTGCTAAAACAACAAAAACAGAATCGTTTGAATTCTAATATAAAGCAAATTAAAAAACGCACAAAATTTTGTGCGTTTTTTTTATAATTCTAAGCCCATATCTTTTAGTGTTTGAATTTTATTGGTTTCTGGCAACGTTATATTATCTTTAATATCTTGCTTAGCTTCATCAGCAACTTTAACATTTTGCATTTGCGTTTCTTCAATATTGAGTTGTGTAATATCTTCCAAAAACAAATCTTGAGGAACTATTGGCTGTTTGTTCGCCTGTTCTGGTACTTCTGCTTGCACTTCAGTGTGGTTATGCTTTAAGACAATAGGCTGCAAAGTTGAGGTTGCTTGTTTAGCAATCCACTTAAAAGGCTCTTGTGCAGCTTTCTTTTTTGCTGCTCCTGCTTTTTTAACGGCTGCTTTTTTCTTTGCTACGGCTTTTTTTGGGGCAGAAGCTGCTGCTTTTTTTGCGGCAGGCTTTTCGGCTTCTTCCTTTTTAGGTGCCGCAGCGACAGGTGAGATTATTGTTTCTTCAAATTTGTTTAAATTTTCAACAAAAATTTGTTTTTGTTCGTTTAACTCTTTTAACAAGTCAGGATTGTCACAAATATGCTTTGCGGAGTTTAAAAGTTTGTCTAACTCCACCCTTAAAAGTTTGTAATAGTTCTTTTTGTTGATGTTTGATTTTTGCTCTTCCAGCAAAATTTGATATTTTCTTAAAACATATTCTGAATATTTGCCTGGATTTTTCTTCAAAATGGCAAGGACATTATCTATATAATATTGAGATAAATATTCGTTTGAATCACTTAATTTGCTATTTAGAAGCTTCATTTGCTTTTTTAATTTCAAAGTATTTAGCAAAATCGTTTCATTTTCTTCTTCACGGCCATTTTCGTCGCGCTTATCGAATATATGAAAAACTTTTGCCACTTTTGGCATAAAATATATATCATTTTCATCACGATAGCGAGCGACAACTATGTTAAGTTCTTGATTGTTTTGACCATCAACGCTTGTAAATGGCTCAATTAAAACAAGTGCGGCAATCTTTTTGTTGTTTTCTTCATCGTTTTTAATTTTTAACAAAAAGTGCAAATCAAATTCACTTTCTTGTGTCTTTGCGATTAGGTGATATACGCCTTCAATATTGTCTGTTATATATTTATTAACATTGATTAATTCTTGTAATAATTCTTTATCTATTGAATAGTTGCCTTCAGAATTAAAGTTGCCAAGCAATAGATTTGAATATTTTTCATCTTTCAATAAATTTTGATAATACAAAATCTCTAGTGGGTCAGAATATTCTTCTCCACTTATATGATTTTTCCAAACTTGTTTCTTAACTTCAATACTATCAGCCTGAATTTCCATATTGTTAATGTATCATAATTTTATAAAAAAATCAATAATAAATAAAAAATAAAAAGCAAGGGAATTCCTTGCTTTTTTGAAATATACTATCTCTTTGAGAATTGTGAAGCTTTTCTTGCTTTTTTAAGACCATATTTTTTACGTTCTTTCATTCTTGGGTCACGAGTTAAGAAGCCTGCTTTCTTAATTTCAGTTTTAAGATTTTCTTCTGCTTTAACAAGTGCTCTTGAAATTCCGTGGCAAATAGCGCCAGCTTGACCAGCAATTCCGCCACCAATAACATTAACGTAAACATCATATTTATTAGCGCTTTGTGTAAGTTCTAATGGTTGTTTAACAATTAATTTTAAAAGGTCTTGTGGGAAATATTCGTCAATAGTTTTCTTATTGATAACGATAGTTCCGTTTCCGCCTGGTATCAATCTAACACGAGCGATAGATTTTTTTCTTCTTCCAGTTGCGCAAAATTGAATTTTCTTTGATTTTAATGTTGCTTTAACTGCTTTCTTTGCTTCTGCCATTATTTAATTTCTCCTTTTAATGAAATTAATTCTGGATGTTGTGCTTCGTGTGGGTGTTCTGCGCCTTTGTAGATTTTAACTTTTCTTGCCATTTCTCTACCAAGTGCATTTTTTGGAAGCATTCCTTTGATAGCTCTAAGAAGGGCAACATCTGATTTTTCTTCCATCATTTTTTTGTATTGAACTTCTTTAAGTCCGCCTTGATATCCTGAATATGTTTTGAATTTCTTTTGAATTAATTTTTTACCTGTTAAAACGATTTTATCAGAATTGATAACGATAACATAATCTCCTGTGTCTACGTGTGGTGTGAAAACTGGTTTATTTTTACCACGCAATATTGAAGCAACTTGGCTTGCAACGCGTCCAAGAGGAGTGTTAGCAGCATCAACTAAATACCATTTTCTTTCAACAGTTTCTGGTTTTGCCATATATGACTTCATTGAATTTTCCTCCGAATTATTTTATTTACAATCTTCTAGCAAATGCAGTTCGCGCTTGCAGTTGCAAACTTGATTAAGTTATCCGCTATCTTTATAACAACCGTTTGTGAAGGGGCTAGCATCACAAAAAAATCGCCTAAAAATATTAGACGATATAAATATATATTAAAATTAATATAAAGTCAAGAATTTTTCAAAAAATTATTTAATAAATTTTAATACACAACTTTCTTTAAAAATAAAGCGTTGGAAGGATAAGTCTTGCCAGCTTTTGAGCGGTCTTTGCTGTTTAATATCCTTTTTATTTCACCAGGCGCAATTTTGCCTAACCCCACATCAACGAGTGTTCCAACAATTATTCTCACCATATTGTATAAAAAGCCATTTCCTGTGATGTCGATAAAAATTTTGTTAGATTTTTGGAATATTTTTATATCATAGATTGTTCTAATATGGTCTGTTGTTTGAGTTTGAGCGCTGCAAAAGGTCGTAAAATCGTGCTCGCCAATCAAAAATTTGCTTGCCTTTGTCATCTTTTCTAAATCTAATTTTTGATGGACTAGAACGGTTGTTTCGCTGTCAAAAGGTGATAGAGTTCCGCCATTTTGCAGCCTATATTCGTAGGTTTTTTGTTTTGCCGAAAACCTTGCATTGAAGTTTAACGCGACTTTTTTGATTGCCAAAATTTGAATGTCTTTTGGCAAAAGTCTGTTTATGGCATCTTTAAATTTTAAGAAGTCAACTTTACCATTTTTAGAAAAGTGCTTTATTAAAAAATCTTTATTCAAAATTGCGTTCGCTTTTGCTGCAAGTGCGTGAACGCCGGCATCAGTTCTTCCGCTTCCGACAACTTCAACCTTTTCATTAAAAAGTTTGCTTAGCACGCTTTCAATTTCGCCTTGAATTGTCTTTTTGTGTGGTTGAACTTGCCAACCGCTATAATTTGTTCCTTTATAAGCAATAGTAAATAAAACATTGATTTTTTTCATAAGTTCATAATATCATTTTTTGCAATTTTGGCAAATAAAAAACTTGCATTGTAATAATTTGAAAGAATAAAAAAGAGCCTTTCGGCTCTTTTTGATTTTTGGATAATTATAGAATTTCGTCTAAGACTTCTTTGATTTTGTCCATTGCTTCGTCAAGTTGTTCGTGAGTGTGTGTTGCTGTGTATGATGTTCTAATCAAACTTTCGCCAACTGGAACAGCAGGGGAAACAACTGGATTTACATAAACTCCGCGTTCAAACAACATTTTGCAAGCACGGAAAGTTTTTTCATCGTCATAAGTGTAAATTGCAACGATAGGTGTTTCGCTTGGAATGAATTTAACTCCGCGTTTTGTTAAGCCTTCGCGAACATAAGCGCCGTTGTCTTGCAAGTTTTGAACTCTTTCAGGTTCGCGCTTAATAATTTCTAACGCTTTTCTAGCACATTCAACATTTGCAGGTGGAATGCTTGCGCTGAAGATGAATGGGCGAGAATTATGCCTTACATAATTTGCTACGCGTTCATTAGCGGCCATATATCCGCCTAAACTAGCGAGTGATTTTGAGAATGTTCCCATAATGATATCGACTTCGTCTTCCAAGCCATAATATGAGCCTGTTCCACGGCCGCCTTCACCAATTACGCCAAAGCCGTGAGCATCATCGACCATAACTCTTGCGCCATATTTGTGTTTAAGTTCAACAATCTTTGGCAAGTTGCAGATTTCGCCACTCATTGAGAAAACGCCGTCTGTTACAATCAAAATGCCTTTATCTTGAGGAATAGATTGAAGTTGACGCTCCAAATCTTCCATATTATTATGTTCATATCTAAGCATCTTTGCATAGCTTAATCTGCAAGCGTCATAGATACTTGCGTGATTTTCTTTATCACAAACGATATAGTCGTTTCTTCCAGCAATAGCACTTATAATGCCTAAGTTTGATTGGAAGCCAGTTGAAAAAGTTACAACTTGGTCTTTATGTAAAAATTCAGCAAGTTCTTTTTCAAGTTTGACGTGTAAGTCTAGTGTTCCGTTTAAAAACCTTGAACCGGAGCAGCCGCTGCCATATTTTTTTAGGGCTTCAACTCCTGCTTCGATAACTTCTGGGTGTGATGTTAAACCAAGATAGTTGTTAGAACCAATCATAATTGTTCTATGGCCTTCCATTTCAACAATAGGGCCTTGTTTACTTTCAAGTTCGTGGAAATAAGGATATAAATCTAATGCTTTTATATCTTCAATTCTAGTGAAATCTTGACATTTTTTAAATAAATCCATTTTCTTCTCCTAAAATTAAATTACATTTTGCAGTATAAAACAAAAAATTACAATATGCAAGTTTTTTCAAAAAAATAAATTTAGGAATTTCAAAAAAAATAGTTGATTTTTTAAAATTTTTTAGTATTATATATTTTGCTAGATGATTTTTTAATTTGCTTGGCAAGGAGTAAAAATGATAAAAGTCAAGAATTTATGTTTGAAATATACAAAAGAATATTTCGCACTTTTTGATGTAAGTTTTGAAGTTAAAAAGGGCGAGGCTGTCGCTTTGTTGGGAGAAGAAAACAGCGGAAAAACAACTATGCTTCGCGTTCTAGCAGGCCTTGAAAAGCCAAACAGCGGCGAAGTGTACATCAAAGATATTCCATTGAAAAAAATTGATTTTTCTTGCGATGTCAATATGGGATACATTCCAGCCACTCCAGTTTTTTTTCCTAAAAAAACAGTTTATGAAAATTTGAAATATATTTTAAAAACAAGAAAATTTTCAAATTCAGAGATAGAAGACAAAATCAACGAACTTTTAATCAATTACAATATGGAAAAATTAAGAGATGAAAAAGTTTGTAATTTGACATTATTTGAGCAATATGTGCTTTCTATCGCAAGATTATCATTTAGAAAACTTGATATAATCTTAATTGACAATATCTTTGAAAAGTTGCAACCTGAAGAACTTGAAATTATAGAATCTATGATTGTAAAAGAATATGTTCAAAATAAAGTTACAACACTTGTTGCAACGACATCAGAAGATGTAGCAAAAATTTTGACCAAAAGAACAATAAGGTTTAAATTGGGAAGCATTGAAAGCAATTAATTAACATACAATACAAAAACAGAAGACAAAAAATTTGTTGGGGGACTACTTTAAGGAGAATTTATGGGCAACGAAAAACTAATTTTTCAGTCTGCTGAAATCAGAAATCTATTTAAAACAGAAAATTTGATTGGCAAAAGATTTAATGCAAAGAAGTATTCAGAAATTATTAAAAATGAAGATTTAAAAAAGATTTTTTGCAATGACTCTATCAATGAAAGCGTTGATGCTTTTATAAGTGGCGGCTTAAACTTAACAAAGGCCAGTGTTAATTCTTATGTTCATAGGAACACATTGATTTATAGAATTGGCAAAGTTAAAAAGACCATTGGTCTTGACCTTAAAAATTTTGAAGATTGCGTTTTATATTTGAATGCTCGCGAAATATTTAAATTATTGAAAGCTTGTGATTGTCAAAAATCAACTCTCGAATAGAGAGTTTTTTTATAAATATAATTTGAAAAATCAAAAAGATATGTTAAAGTAACTTATAGGAGTTACTATGGAAATTTTACGCGATATCAGTCAGATAGAGAATAAATTAAAAGCAATTTTTGAATTTGATGATGCTTTCGATTTTGAAGGCTTTATTTCAAGACAAATCAAAAATAATGAAATAGAAAATGTTAAAGTTAAGGAATTATCGCAGGAAGAAATTGAAAAAAACATATTTGAATTTTCAGACTTGCTTTTTCAATTAAAAAACTACATATTTGCACTTTCCAATTTTGTTAGATTATTATTGCATTGCAATTTGCAAATAGAACTATATCATTTTATTAAAAGAATGTTCGTTGGGCAAATAGGTCAAATCAAATATGTAAGCAGCAAGCAAGCATATACTTTTGATGAAAAATATTTTGATAGATTTGTTGAAATCGTTAAAAATTGCGACATTGAAAAAGAACTGTATTTGCCTTTTGTTTTGTCTGCCTTTGAAAGTGATAAGTCAGACCCACTATTTGTTTGGAAAAGGCCAGCCATTGAATTTATGCAAAGGTTTTTTAATGAGAATGAAGAGTGGACAATATCATATCTTGCATTGCATCCAGAACAAAAATATGGCATTCTTGCTATGATTACAGATTTTAACACGCCACGCGGCATCAAGATGCTTATTGATGATTTTATCAATGGCGAAAACGCAGATGAAAACAGGATTGGGCATATACTTAAAAAATACAAAAGAGAAACCTTTTTTGAACTAGACAAAAGGCTTATTGACAACTTAACTAGCAAGTTAGATTTAGTTCAAATTTTGTTCATATTTGGCTCTGATACAGAAGCAATTTCAAGATTGAAAGAAATTTATGAAAGAGAAGAAGATGTTGAAATAAAAAATCAAATTGCTGAAAGATTAGACATTATTGAAAATGTTTCAAACAAAACGGAAAAGCAATTTATGTATCAAGTTAGACGCAAAATTAAAGAGCCACAAGAAAGGAGCCTTGGCTTGCCTTTTGACAGATTAAATTTAACATACAAAAGTGGCATAAAGGCAGACAACGCAACTTACACTTACATAATTGAACTATTTAAAGAAGATAAAGGCTTGTTCAATCTCAAAAATCTTGAATTTTTATATGACATCTTTGAAAAAGCAACCTTAAACAACTTTGCTCAAAGCATTTTTGAAGTGTTAAAAAGGAAAGATGACATTAAATCCGCTAAATGGGCTATTAGAATGGCATCACTCCTTTGCGATGAAAATCAAGCAAAAGCGTTGGCTGAATTTGCTATTGCATTGATGTATGAAAAGAGATTTAAAGAAGCGAAATATTTGGTCGAATGTTTATGCTATTGCGGAAAAATTGAAGTTTTAGATTTCTTTAACGATGCAAAAACAAGCGAATATTTTGAAGAAAGTTGGCGTGAAGATATGATGTCAATGCTTGTTAAAAAATCAGGACTTGGTGAAGATGTCGTTGGCGACTTTTTGGCGATTGGCAAGTTAGATGATAAAACGATTGAAGAACAAACTTGTAGGCTGTTTAGGGCATACATTAATAATAGGCGTTTTAAAAGTGAATATTTTGATTTCTTATGCAAGAATGAGCCATTTAAGAGTTTGTTTGAACATATAATTTTTGGAGAATATCGTTTTGATAGGCTCAACAACGCCTTTTATATGAAAGATGGACAAAGAGTTTACATTGTAAAACTTGCAGAAGATAATATTTTGAATGTTGAAGACAAAACATCAGAATTTGAAATTGGAATTGTCCACGCATTGGATTTAGATGAAAGGTTTGAAAGCGTGTTATCTGCTCCAATCGAGCCTTTGTTTGAACAATTCAATTATGGCAGATATAATGTAAAAGATTTTAACGCTCAAGTTTCAGAACTCAGCACTTTTGCTGGAATGTTTATTTTGATTGATAGTTATGTTGAGAAGATGGAAGAGGCTGGCTTTAATAAGAATGTTGAGAATGGAAATTACACATTTTCTAATTTCATCAACTTAAATAAAGAATTGAATTTGGCTTGCGTTGTTAATGTTGATAGACCGGTTGTAAGAAATCAGGAATATGCAGTTTTAAGCACAATAAGTTTTTATAGGATTTCAGACTTGATTGAAAATAACGGAAAATATATTTTCTCCGCAGGTGATGCACTCACAACGGGAAGCATTCCTGCCAGATATTTTGATTATTGCTTATCTACAATCCTATCTTGCGCAAAATAAAAGTTATTCATTTTGAATAACTTTTTTTATGTTTAAAAACTCAACCTTTGCAAATAATACATTATATGTTAGATAAAAGAAGCGAAGCGCTTTTACGAATTATAAATGAAGAATGTAAAGAAGGGTCATACAAGGTTTTGGAGGTCGATGACCTTATTCGCTCTATGCCACGAAAATATAAGATTGACAGCGAAGGAATAGCACAACTTATGGGCTATCTTTCAAGTGGTGAATATGTTTCTGTTAAATATGGAGATGAAGAAGTTTTTTGTGTTTCACCGTTGCCTCGCGGAAGAAGGATTTTTGAAGTTGAAGAAGATGAGAGAAAATTCAGAAAGCATATAAAATTCAAATATTTTTTGTTTTTCATTGTTGGCGCTGCAATAGCATTTGGAATTACTCTCGCAACATCATATATTTCCAAAACATTTTTAAATTTGTAATAAATTTGTTTAAAATTTTCGCGATTAATGTCGTTTATTTTCCTAAGAAAATACTCAATATTTTTATTAATTTGTCGATAAAGTTGGCAAATTTTTTATTTGTGACAAAAGGCGCTAATATCCGATAAAATGCCCGATATTTTCTCACTTTTTGAGTCATTTAATTATTTTATACTCGCATTGGCTCAAACGGAGCAATGGAGGAAAATTATGGGAAAAAATCAAAAAAGTGATGCACTTAGGAGACTTGCAAGACAAGCGAAAGAAAGACTATCATCTGGTGGGTACAATCAGCCAGAAAGATATGGCTCAATATTCAAAGTTTATGAGGGTGGAATTGTGGCAGATTATAAATTAGTTGTGCTTTCAGACACCGAAGATGAAAAATTATATAATCGTGTTTGTGAAATTTTAAATCAAAATGTTGACATAACAAATCCTATCGGTCAAATAGTCGACAAAACAAAACTTGCAAATATGAACAACTATGAAAGAGATAGATATATTATGAATTTAAAAGATAAATATCTCGAAATGAGAGAAAGATACTTAAAAGAAAATTTAAAAGCGTTATAATATTGAAATTTTTAAAATTTTTGATATAATGCATTTGTGAAATATCAAAAATTAGCAGATAGAATTGAAATTTTAGATTGCGAAGATTTTTGCCCAAAGCATATTTTAGAATGTGGGCAAATTTTTTGCTACAAAAAAATTGGAGAAGATTACATCGTTTATCCACAGGATAAATGTTGCTATATTGCAAAATCCGATTTAGGCTATAACATTTTAACAAACGATGTAGACTATTTTGAAAATTTCTTTGACTTAAAAACGGATTATAGCGTTATTAAAAAAGACCTTGGCAAATATAAGGAATTGGAATTTCCTTTGACTTTTGGCGGCGGCATCAGAATATTAAAACAAGAACTATTGGAAACGATTATTAGTTTTATTATTTCAGCAAACAATAACATAAAACGAATTACAGCAACGCTAGATAAAATTAGAATGCATTTTGGCAAAACTATAACAAATAATTATGATTGCCACATCTATGCTTTTCCAACTTTGGAAGAACTTTCAACGCTTGATGAAAACTTTTTCAAAAGTGTTGGGGCAGGCTATCGCGCACCTTATCTTGTTGAAACAATATCAAAATTAAATGATTTTTTAAGTGCTCATTCTTTGGAAAATTCTGGTCAAATTGAAACAAAAACTTTGTTAAATGATTTGTTAAAATTAAAGGGTGTTGGCAGGAAAGTTGCAGAATGTATTTTGCTTTTTGGCTATGGCAAACAAGACGTTTTCCCAGTTGATACTTGGATTAAAAAGATTTATTCGGACATATTTGGAGAGAATAAAATGAATGCCGACCAAATTGGGAACAATTTGATTTCAAGATATGGCAAAAATTCAGGATATGCTCAACAATACTTGTTTTATTCAAAAAGAGAAAACAATCATATTTAACTTTTTTTCGACTAAATGTTGCAGTTTAGTCGTTTTTTTTATGTAATGCTTATTCAAATTGCAATATATAATTGGATTGTGGAAATAATTATTGAATATGTTTTAATAGACAATTTGGTGATTAATTTTCTAATTCTTTTTTTATCTGCCAAAGTGCTATCTAGCAAAATAACTTGGTGGAGATTGCTAATTTCAAATATTTTTGGAACTGCAATGTCATTTTTGTTCCCAATATTAATGCTGCCAAGTTATCTTCTAATTTTGCTAAAATTGTTGGTCGGCGTGATTATGATTTTGATAGCATATAAAATCAAAACTTTTAAATCGTTCGCGCTTCATTTTGCCACATTTTTATCTATCACAGCATTGTTCGGCGGAATAACATTTATGATTTCATATTTTGCTTATGGAAGTTTGGAGGTGTTAAACAATTCATATTCTAAAAATTTCCCTATGGGGGTGATTATAGGAATAATAGCGGCCTATTGCTATGTTTTAATTGGGGTTATAAATTACATAATTAAAAAGCAAAAGACCAAAAAATTTATTTACGATTTAAAGATTTTTACAAATGATAAGACTTATAAAATTTCCGCTTATTTAGATAGCGCGCATAATTTGATTGACCCAATAAGCAATGAGTCGGTGATAATCATAAACTTTGAAACATTCAATAAGATATTCAAATTGCCTATGGAAAAGTTGATTCAAAAAGATGTATCTAATCTAAAAAACGCCCATTACATCGACTATAAAACAATAAACAAAACAACTCAAAAAATGCTAGTTTTTAATATTGAAAAAGTGGAAATCGATTTGATAAAAAGCAAATTAAAAAAAGAAAATGCAGTGTTAGGATTGTCCTTTTCCAACTTTAAAAACAATTTTAATTGCGATGCCTTGATTAGCCCAACATTAATTTAAAATAAAGGAGAAGAAATGTTAAAAAAGTTAATAAAAAAATTATTAAGTATTTTTTTCAAGGGAATTAATTTTTTAGATGTTCAAGATATTGTTTGCTATATTTGCGGCAATGAGGCGTTGCCAAATCCTTTGGATAGCGAAGAAGAAAAAATTTTGCTAGAAGAGATGAACAAGGGCAATGAAAATGCGAAGGTCAGGCTTGTTGAACATAATCTCAGGCTTGTTGTTTACATAGCAAAGAAATTTGAAAGCACAGGGCTTGATTTGGAAGACTTGATTTCAATCGGCGCTATTGGGCTAATAAAAGCAGTTCAAACTTATAAATTTGATAAAAATATAAAACTGGCAACCTATGCAAGCAGATGTATTGAAAATGAAATTTTGATGCAGTTGAGAAAAGTTTCTCGAACAAAAGCGGAAGTTAGCATAGACGAGCCTTTAAACTTTGATGCCGATGGCAATGAACTTTTGCTTTCAGACATTCTATACGCAGAAGAAGATAGCGTTTCAAAAAATTTAGATTTATCAGTTGAAAAACAGCTTCTTTGGGAAGCAATTAAACGCTTAAATGAGCGGGAACAAGAGATTATGATTTTGAGATTTGGACTCGCCGGCAAGGAAGAAAGAACGCAAAAAGAAGTTGCGGATATGATGGGAATTTCTCAAAGTTATATCAGCAGGATTGAAAAGAAAATATTGGATAGGTTAAAAAAAGACCTATTAAAATCTTCATAGAATAGGAATTAGATATGAATAGTTTTGTTACATTAGTAGATATTTTTGGAAATAAAAAAGGCGAAATGGAAAAATTAGAAGCACACAAAAAGGGCGTGCTTCACGAAGCGTATTCCATTTTCATTATCAAGAATGGCAAGATGCTTTTGCAAAAAAGGGCAAAGAACAAATATCATTCTGGAGGGCTTTGGTCAAACGCTTGCTGTTCACATCCACAATTAAATGAAAATATTTTTGAAAATATAAAAAGAAAAACTTATGAAGAAATAGGAGCAAAAATAGAAAATTTGACTTATGAATTTTCTTTTGTTTATAGGTGTAAATTTGAAAACAATATTATTGAATATGAATATGACAATGTCTTTGTTGCCACAACAAATTCTGAAATAAAAATCAATGTTGATGAAGTTGAAAAAGTTAAATGGGTCGACTTAAATGACCTTGCAAAAGATTTAGAAGCAAATCCTCAAAAATATTCATATTGGTTTTTAATTAGTTGTCCAAAAATCATCAAAAAATATTTAAAAAAATAACTGTTTTTCAAGTTATTTTTTTTCTTATATGTTCGAGTGCGTTTTTTTCTAGCCTAGAAACTTGCGCTTGTGAAATTCCAACTTCTTCAGAAACTTCAATCTGAGTTTTTCCGATATAATATCTCATCATTAAAATCTTGCGTTCTTTAGGGCTTAATTTGTTTATTGCTTCATTCAAAGCAAATCTTTCTAATAGCGAATCAATATCATTTTTTGTGTCTGCAACTTGGTCCATAATTCGAACAGTTTCAGAACCATTGTTAAAAACGGGTTCAGAGAGCGAAATCGTGTCTGATATTGCATCTAATGCAAAGGCGACATCTTTCACATCTTCATTCATATCAGCGGCTATTTCATCAATCGTTGGGTCATAGTCACCAGACGAACTGAGCTTTTGTCTTGACTGCAGAGCGCGATAGGCTGTATCTCTTAAACTGCGGCTTACTCTTATTGAATTATTATCTCTTAAAAATCTTCTTATTTCTCCAATTATCATAGGAACGGCATAGGTGGAAAATCTAACATTCAAATCCATATTAAAGTTGTTCATTGCTTTAATTAGCCCGACATAGCCGACTTGAAACATATCGTCCGCCTTGTCCTTTTTGCCACCAAATCTTTGAACAACGCTGAGGACCAAACGCATATTTGCAAGCAAAAATTCGTCGCGTGCAAGTTCGTCACCCTGTTTAACTCTTTTTAATAAAGCCATTAAATCGTTATTCGAAAGTTTTGGCAGTTTTGCAGTATTAACGCCAGTTACAGCAACTTTATTTGCCATTTTATCTTCCTCGCTTTACCTTTTATGTTTTCCTTCTTTCAAATATTTATTCAAATTCTTAACATTTTTTATTTATGTTATTTCTTAAAAATTGTTGTCATTTTTTTTTAATTGTGATAACCTTTTTGTGGAAAATTTTTAGACGGAGAAATTATGGCAAAAAGTTATGAATCAAAAGATATCGTTGTTCTTGAAGGCTTAGATGCAGTTAGAATGCGCCCAGGAATGTATATCGGAACAACAGGCATAAAAGGATTACATCATATTTTATGGGAAATTGTAGATAACGCGATAGATGAAATCACAAATGGCTTCGGCAATAAAATGACAGTTACATTGCATAAAGATGGAAGTGCAAGCGTGGAAGATAATGGCCGTGGTGTGCCGGTTGATGAGCACCCAACACTAAAAAAGTCAGGCGTTGAAGTTGTCTTTACACAGTTGCACGCAGGCGGCAAATTTAACAACGAAAATTATGGCTATTCTGGCGGTTTGCACGGTGTTGGTGCTTCAGTTACAAATGCTCTTTCTGAATGGCTAAAAGTTGTTGTTTGCAAAGATAAAAAGAAATATCAAATGGATTTTGCTTCACCAGTTGTGAACGGAAAGATAAAAAGTGGAATTCCAACATCGCCATTGATTTGTTTGGGAGATACTGCAAAGAGTGGGACAAAAGTTACATTTATGCCAGACAAACGCGTTTTTGAAAGCGTAAACTTTAATGCTGAAACGATTATGAAACGCTTAAAAGAACTTGCTCTTTTAAACAAAGGAATTTTTATCGAATTTGTTGATGAAAGGGCAAATATTAAGCAAATGTATTGCTATGAAGGCGGAATTTCAGACTTTGTTAGATATTTGAATGAAGGCAAAACAACGTTATATAAAGACCCAATATTCTTGAGCGGCGAAAGCAAAGTTTTGAAAATGGAAATTGCAATTCAACACACAGATTCCTACACAGAAAACACATTTTCTTATGTCAATAATATTCCAACAACTGAAGGAGGAACTCACGAAACTGGCTTTAAATCTGCCTTGACCCGTGCAATGAATGAAATTGCAAGACGAGAAGGATTTTTAAAAGAAAAAGAACAAAATTTGATGGGTGAAGATTTCCGTGAAGGAATGACGGCGGTTATTGCTATTAAGATGCGCAACATTCAGTTTGAAGGTCAAACAAAAACAAAGTTAGGCAATCCTGAAGCCCGCGTGGATATGGAAAATTTAGCATATAACGAACTTATAAAATTCTTTGATAAAAAGGAAAACAACGCTACATTTGAAGCAATAATCAACAAGGCAAAAGGTGCTGCAAAGACTAGAGAAGCGTCAAGAAAGGCAAAAGAACTTACAAGGCAAAAAAATAGCGTAGATAAATATAACTTGGTTGGAAAATTGGCAGTTTGCACAAGCAGAAAGCCTGAATTGTCTGAATTGTTCATAGTTGAGGGCGATTCTGCTGGAGGCAGTGCTAAACAGGGCAGAGATAGAAATTTCCAAGCGATTTTGCCTCTTAAAGGAAAGCCTTTGAATGCAGAGAAAAAACGCTTGGACCAAGTTTTAGCAAACGAAGAAATTAGAACTATAATTTCCGCTCTTGAAGCAGGAATTGGTGAAGATTTTAATGTGGACAATTTGAGATATAGAAAGGTCATAATCTTGTCCGATGCTGACCAAGATGGTGCACATATTAGGGCGATTTTGTTGACATTCTTCTTCAGATATATGCGTGCACTTATCAATGAAGGCTGCGTTTATATCGGCTTGCCACCACTATATAAAGTTTATAAAAAAGATACTATTGAATATGTATATTCAGATGCAGAACTTCCTGATGCGATTAAGCGCGTAGGCAAGGGCTATCAAATTCAAAGATATAAAGGTCTTGGAGAAATGAACCCGGAACAACTTTGGGAAACAACGATGGACCCTAAGAAAAGAAATTTGATACAAGTAACAATAGAGGACGCTGCAGAAGCGGAAAAAATGATTACAACTTTGATGGGAGATAACATCGAAGCAAGAAAGCAATACATTTCAATGCACGCCGATTTTGATAGAAAAGACAATTTCATAGATAACATAAATTAAAATTAATGCGCCAAAAAAATAATAATTGGCGCATTTTGTTTTGTAAATTTGCATAATATATGATAAACTAATTCTGTAAATTTGAAATAAATTTGCACAAACATTAAAGGAAGGATTTGAAATTATGCAACAATATGTTTTTCCTGCTGTTTTTATTAAGAATGGAGATGAATCTTTTTCAGTTTTAGTGCCAGATTTGAACATCACAACAGATGGAGACACTATTGAAGAAGCCTATTTGTATATAAAAGACTATTTGCGAGTCTTTTGTGAATATGCTGTAAAAATGAATGAAGAAATTATTCTTCCAACAAAATATGAAACTATTTGTGAAAAATTTAAAAAAGATATTGTTATGCTAATAGATGCAGTTGTTTAAAAACTGCATTTTTAAATAATAATTTATACAAGGAGAATAATATGGGATTTTTAGACTTTTTTAAAAATAAAGAAAGTGAACCCTTTCATCATAAGGGCGAAAAAAATATTATTTTGCACGAAGGAAAGCATTATGTTATAGATTGCGAAAATGTTATTGTATCAAGAAAGGCAGTTGTCCTTGAAACAACAAATTCAACATTTTCAAAAGTTAGTGGCAGGGCAAGGATTCAAGTTTTTAATAGCGGAAAAATCGATTTGCTTTGCGGCAAAGCCGTTGTTGGCTTCTTCAAGTCTGGATTTGTTACGAAAATCAAAGATAAAGCAAGCATAACAACTGTAAATGATTGCACAATTCAATATTTAAAAAATAAATCTAAAATTGGAACTTTAAATGCTGGGCTAGTAAAATTTTTAGACGATAATTCCAAGATAGAAACTTTCAATAACGGTCAAATTTTGTTTATGCGTGACAAAGCGCAAGTTGGCACGCTCATTGCTGGAAATATTGCCAACGCAATAGATAAAACTAAAATCACAACAATAATGAATGGCAATGTCAATTATGTAACGGAAAAAGCAGCGATTGGAACAGTCAACAATGGATTAATTGAAAATGTTTGCGACAATGCAAAAATTTCAACATTAAACAACGGCAAAATCAATGTGATGATGGGCGAAAGCGAAATAACAACAAAAATTGCTGGCGAAGTTGTGGATATAAATGGCAATTCAAAAGTTGTTTATAATCAGAACAATCCACAAATTGAAAGTGTAACAGCAAAGAAAGACAAAAAGTCTAACAAGAAGGTTAAACAAGAAATAGTTAACCCAGAGGAAGAAGAGTTTTCCTTTGATGATGAACCTGTACTTGAAAAAGAACAGCCAGAAAAGCAAGTTGAAGAAGAAAAACCAGATAAACAAAATGAGGGCATTCAATTTTTCGATGAACTTGAAATTGAAAAAAAAGATGATGATATTGATGAACAAATGATTGATGCAATCAAAAAAATGAAAAACAATAAAAATGATTAGATATTATAAAAAAAATAAAATGCGATGTGCATTTTATTTTTTATTATGGCGATATGAACAAACTTTTACAAATTGTTTAAAGATGTTATCTTGTTTTTTATCAAAAGGAGCGAGCAATTCAGGGTGATATTTTATTCCAATGAAGAATTCTTTATTTTTTGCTTCAACAACTTCCACTTGATTATCATCTGAATAAGCAACAACACTTAACTTTTTAGGAATTTTTGTTCCAACATAAGTATGCACACTGTTGACTGGAAAATCTTCTTCTTTAACTAAACTATAATACAAGCTATTTTTATCAACAATATGGCAGTTGTGGGCATATTTTAAGTCTGGACGATTATGTTTTTCAACATCAGTTATTAACTCTGCTTTGCCACCCAAAGCACGGATTATATTATTGTATCCAGCGCAAATTCCTATAAGTGGAATATCGTTGTCATAGCAGTATTTTGCAATAAATTCTTCATAATTATGCGAACTTATTCCGCCTTGAAGAATAATGCCATCACATTTTTTGAGCACAACAAGCAAATCTTTGATTTCTTGCTTGCTTAATTTTATATCTTCGTGTTCATCTTCTTTATTAAAGTTTTGCCTTTCTGTTTGAGGCAAAATACCCAATGCTATTCCGCCGTGTTTGTAAATTTCAAATCTATCATCATCACTGATTCTTTGCCAAGACCAATTATAATAGTCATTTATAATCATATTTTTTGACACGATTCCAATGATAGGCTTTTCCATAAATCACCCTTATTTAATAAATTTATATTCTTATCATATCATAAAAATTGACAAAATTCAATAGCAATTTAAAATTTTTATTATTAACCTTTTTGTAATTATAAAGTCAATTTTATAAGTTTTAATTGACTTTATTTGTTATTTATGTTAAATATTTTTTCGGAGATAAATTATGGATTACACACAAATAGCAAATAGGCTGCAAAAGATATCATCAGAAGTTGATATCAGAAAAGAAAAAATTAATATTTTGAAGGAAAACGGAATCATTCCTTATGTAAGTAAATATGAAAGAACTTGCACCATTAAAGAAGCAAACGAAAAAGCTGAAGGTGAAAAAGTTAGAATTGCAGGAAGAATTATCTTTAGAAGAATTATGGGCAAATTCGGCTTTATGAAAATTCAAGATGTGGAAAGCGCTATTCAAGTTAGCGTTGGAAGAAATGAACTTTCAGAAGAAGATTATGATTTTTATAAAAAGATGATAGATATTGCAGATTTTGTTGGGGTAGAAGGTGAACTTTATTGCACACAAACTGGAGAACTTACAGTTAGGGCAGCAAAAGTTGAACTTTTATCAAAGGCAATGCGTCCACTTCCAGAAAAATTCCACGGACTTGTTGACCAAGAAGCAAAATATCGTCAAAGATATTTGGATTTAATTGCTAGCGAAGAAACAAGAAAAGTTATGGTCGGCAGAAGCAAAGCAATGAACTTTATTAGAAAATATTTAACCGAACACGGCTTTATGGAAGTTGAAACCCCAATTCTTCAAAGTGCTGTTTGCGGAGCAAGTGCAAAACCTTTCTTCACAAAGCATAATGCATTAAACAAAATGTGCAATTTGAGAATTGCACCTGAAACATATTTAAAACAGGTTATTTCTGCTGGCTTTGACCGCGTTTTTGAAATGGGCAAAGTTTTTAGAAATGAAGGTATGGACACTCAGCATTTACAAGAATTTACAATGTGTGAATGGTATGCCTCATACTGGGATTTTGAAAAGAATATTACATTCTTCCAAGACTTTTTGCGCGAACTTTTAATGAATGTTGTTGGAACAACAAAGTTGATATATCAAGGCGTTGAATTGGATTTTGGTGCAGAATGGAAAAGAGTAAATTACACCGAAAAGATGAAAGAAATCTTGGGCTTTGATTTTGTGGCAATAGACAATGTCAAAGAATTGGTCGCAAAAGTTGTTGAAACAGGCTTGTTTAAACAAGAAGATTTTGATGGCATAAAAACTTGCGGTGGAGTAATTGATTATATTTACAAGCGTGAAATAAGACCTGAACTTGTTCAACCAACAATTTTGTATAATTATCCTGCTTGTTTAGTTCCACTTGCTAGAAGAAATGATAAGGACAATCGCTTGATTGATATGTTCCAAGTTTTGGCAGTTGGCTGCGAACTTTGCAAGGCATATTCCGAACTTGTTGACCCTATTGTTCAAAGGCAAACATTTGAAGAACAAGCAAGAGCAAAACACGATGGCGATGATGAAGCGATGGATTTAGATGAAGACTTTATGCTTTCAATGGAGCACGGAATGCCACCTATTTCTGGCCTTGGCTTTGGGCTTGATAGGCTTATGGTTGTTATGTTCAATCAACCATCTGTTAGAGATGTTGTCTTGTTCCCATTAATGAAATAAAAAGTTAGGGCACTTGCCCTAATTTTTGTCTTTAAATTTTGATAAATATTTGATTTAAAAAAACTTATATGATAAACTTTAAAACGAAGGAAAAAGAAATGGCATTTTGCAAATTTAATTCACATTCACTTTTTAATAATAGCACTGAAATTGATAACATTTTTATCAATGATTTTTTGCCATTTGCTCCAGATAATGCTGTAAAAGTATATTTATATGGCTTATATTTAAGTGGTGCTGGTGATGTTCCAGACAATTCTCTTACGCGTTTTGCCAAAGTTTTAAAACTTTCAGAAAATGATGTTTTGGATTGTTTCCATTATTGGGAAAGCCAAGGCGTCGTTAAAGTTATTGAAATTGACCCTGTTCAAATTGTATATTTGCCACTTAAAGATATTGTTACAAATGTTAAAAAGTTCAAAGATGATAAATATGAAGATTTCAATTTCAAAGTTCAAGAAATTTTTGAAAATGTCAGAATGATAAATCCACGAGAATATTCTGAGTATTATTATTTGATTGAAGAACTTCACATTGAGCCGGAAGCACTTTTAATGATTATAAAATATTGTGTCAATTTAAAAGGCGCAAAAACATATTTGAACTATATCTTGGCCGTTGCTAAGGCGTGGGCAAGTGAAGGAATTTTAACTGCTCAAAAAGTGGAAGAAAAATTAAAAGAATATGACACAATTTCCGACCAAATGAAGCAACTTTTATCTGCAATGTCTATTAGAAGGCTTGCAACTGTTGATGAAAGACAAGTATTTTTGAAATGGACAAAGGAATGGAAATTTGACCCTGAATTAATCAACAAAATTGCAAAAAAGCATAAAAAACTTGCAAAAAGCATCAGTTTTGAAAAACTTAATTCAATTTTAGAAAGATTTAAAGACAATAACTTAACAACTGAAAAAGAAGTTGAAGATTTTGAAAATAGTCAAGAAAAAATGTATCAACTTGCTAAAAAAGTAGTAAAAACGCTCGGAAGTTTTTATGAAGATTTAGATATGATTGTCCAAGACTATATTTATCAATGGAAAAATATGGGCTATCAAGATGAAACCATCGAAAAGATAGCATTATATTGTTTTGCGACATCAATTCGTTCAATTCAGTTGATGGATAGAAACATAAAAAATCTTTATAAAAATGGCATAGTTACAAAAGAAGCCTTTGATGATTATCTTTATGAAATTTCTCGCGAAAATGAATTCATATATAATGTTTTGTCGGTTTTGACATTAAATCGCGAGATAACTCCATCAGATAGAAAGTTTTATCGCACTTGGGCAAGAGATTGGCAATTTTCTAATGATATGATTTGTTATGCTGCTGAAATTGCTTCAACTAAATCATATCCAATTCAATATATGAATAATGTTTTGGCAAAATGGCACGAAAATAATATCACAACACTAGAAGACGCACAAAAATTTGCATTGAATATTCCAACGGATAAAGAAACAAAAAAGCAAAGAAAAGAACAAAAATATAACAATAAAGAAATTGTTGGCTTATTTACTTCTTTAGAGGAGGTAGAAATATAATTATATGAATAGTCAACTTGAAAAAGAAATTCAAAAAGTTTTAAAAAACAGACGACATGAAGCGGAAAGTTTGGCTTCATATAATTTATCGCGTGCTAGAGAGAATGAAGAATTTGTTTTGTTGGAAAAAGAAACAAATGCTTTAAAAATGGAAATTGCAAAAAAAGAAATTGAAAACGAAAATGTTGAAAAATTATTAGAAAAATTAGAAAAAAATCAAAAAAATATGCAAAAAATGCTTAAAAAATTGAATATTTCTTCGATTGAACCTAATTATTTTTGCAAACAATGCAATGATACGGGTGTTTCAAATGGGAAATATTGCAAATGCAAAAATGCAATTTTAAGTGAAATATTATTGAAAAAAAGTGGCTTTAATAAAATTTCGAATTTCACAGAAGTTCAAATTGATGAGATAAATGGGTTGCTTTATTCTAAAATAAAAGAATGGTGCGAAAAATATCCTAATGTTTCAAGGTTTAATATATTCCTAACAGGAAAAGTTGGAGTGGGTAAAACAACTTTATGCGAATGTATAGCTAATGAATTAATACAAAAACATCAATTTGTTTTATATACGACTGCTTTTTTAATGAATAAAAATTTCTTAGAATATTGTAAAACAGGCAATGAAGAAATGTTAAATTCTTATCTTAATGCCGATGTGTTGATTATTGATGATTTAGGGACTGAACCGCTTTTAAATAATGTAACGGAAAATTATTTTTATCTAATTATCAATGAAAGGCTTATAAAAAATAAATCAACAATCATCAATTCAAATCTTATGCCAGATGAAATTTTAGACAGATATGGCGAAAGAATTTTTTCACGAATTATGAATAAACGAAGCAGTTTGGTTATAGAATTGTTGGGAGATGATAAAAGAATAAAATAAATTTGGAGGGAATATGGAATATGATGTTATAATTGTTGGAGGTGGCCCAGCAGGATTGACAGCGGCGATTTATTCTTTGCGTGCTGGAAAGAAAGTGTTGCTTGTTGAACGAATGGTTCCAGGCGGTCAAATCGCTTACACAAAATATGTGGAAAATTACACTGGATTTAAAAAAATTGATGGTGCAGAACTTTCGAATTTGATGTTTGAACACGCAAAAAGTTTTGGGCTTGATGTTGTTTTTTCTGATGTTTTAGATGTTGAATTAGAAGGCGAAATTAAAAAAATCAGAACACATAAAGGAACTTTTGAAGGTAAAACTATCATATTATGTTTAGGGGCGTCAGCAAAACAACTCAACTTGCCTAATGAAAGAAAATTCATTGGGAAAGGGGTTAGTTATTGTGCTACTTGTGACGGAACTTTCTTCCGCGATAAAACTGTTGCGATAGTTGGTGGTGGAAGTTCATCGCTTGAAGATTGCTTATATCTTTCTAGCCTAGCAAAAAAAGTTTATTTAATTCATAGGAGAGATGAATTCAAGGGCGAAAAGATACTTGCAAATCAAGTTTTTGCCCTTTCAAAAGTTGAAAATTCACCGCTAGAAATTTTGTTCTCTTCAGCAGTTGAAGAAATTATTGGCGAAGATAAAGTTGAAGGCGTAGTAGTTAATAATTTGATAACAAATGAAAAACGAAAATTAGATGTCGATGCGCTTTTTATTGCGATAGGTAGAAAGCCAGACACAGAAATACTTGAAAATAAAATTGAGCTAGATAAAAATGGCTATATTATTACAAACGAAAAAATGGAAACATCAATTCCAGGCGTATATGCCGCTGGAGATGTTAGACAAAAACAATTAAGACAAATTGTAACGGCTGCCAGTGATGGTGCAATCGCCTCAGTAAATACAAATGATTATATACTGAAAAATTTTGGAGGCTAATTTTGCAAAATAAACTATTTGGAACAGACGGCATCAGAGGAATTTGGAATGAAGATATAACTCCAGAACTTGCTTATGAAATCGGAAAAGCAGTTTCAATAGTATTTGAAAGAGAAAATGAAGAAAATTTAATTGTTGTGGGCAAAGATACAAGGCTATCGTGTGATTGCTTAGTATCTGCGCTTTGTGCGGGCATAACAGCGATGGGAACGAATGTCATCTTGCTTGATGTTGTTCCAACGGCTTGTGTGCCTTTTTCTATTAAATATCATAAAGCAAATGCTGGCGTAATGCTAACAGCATCGCATAATCCTGCAGAGCATAATGGCTTTAAATTTTTTAATGGAAATGGCTTTAAAATATCAGAAGAGCAAGAAAATCACATTGAATATATAATTGAACATAATTATAATTACACTTTAACCAAATATAATCGACTTGGTCGAATTGTTAGTTCAAGAAAGTCAGTTCGAGAGTATATCAACTTTATAAAAAAACAATTAAAGGCGTGTAAAAAATTAAAAATTTGTTTTGACACAGCAAATGGTTGTGCAACAGAAATTGTTAAAGAAGTTTTTAAGTCATTCGATTACACAATCTTTAATGCCGCACCAAATGGACTTAACACAAATCTTGCTTGTGGAGCAAATCATATCGAAGTCTTATCTGCATATATGAAAAGTGATGATTTTGATATTGGATTTGCGTTTGACGGAGATGCTGATAGGGTGGGAATTTGCTTAAAAGGCGGCAAAGTCCTTTCAGGTGAAGAGGTTATTTATTATTTAACAAAATACTATACACGCGAAAAGATTGTAATAACAAAGATGGCGAATATGGCGCTTTATAACTTATTAAAGAGTGAGGACATAGATTGCATAATTACAGATGTGGGTGAAAAGCCAGTTTTAACTGCTCTTTTGGAAAACAATTTGAGATTGGGTTGCGAGAATAATGGACACTATATTATGTTGGATTTGACGACTACCAGTGATGGAATTTTGGCTGCAAGCAGAATACTTTCAATGCTTTCTTGTTTGGGCGAACTAAAATCTAACTACAAGCCATATTATCAAGTGCAAAAAAATATTGCAGTTAAAGACAAGAATTATGTTATGCAGTCAACAAACCTAAAAAACGCGATAGATGTTTGCGATAGTTTGATAATGGAAAGCGGAAGAATTTTGGTCAGACCAAGCGGAACGGAAAATTTAATTAGAATTTTAGTTGAAGGTTTTGATAAAAAAATCGTTGATGAAATTGCTGAAACAATCTCAAAAACAATAGAAAACATTTAAAGTTATTTACTAAAATATATATGAATATATTACTTTGTATGAAAAAAAGTAATATATTTTTTGTTGTAAAAAAAAGAACAATTATTTACATTCTTGTGTTTGTATTAGTAATCTGCACTTTTGCATTTTTGCCTAGCGTTTTTGCAACTGCTCCAACTGGGCTTATGACGGTCGTTATTGATGCTGGACACGGCGGAATTGATGGTGGAAGTGTTGGATTTAGCGGAACAACAGAAAGGGTGATAAATTTAGATTATGCCAAGACATTAAAAAAATATTTGGAAAATTACGGCTTCAATGTGGTTATGACGCGAGAAAACTTAGATGGTTTATATCCTTCATATAGCACCAATAAGAAGAAAGATGATATGATTGAAAGGAAAAATATCATTGAAAAATCCAATGCTGATTTGGTGATAAGCATTCATATGAATGCTTTTCCGCTTCAAAGTTGCAGGGGCGCTCAGGTGTTTTATAATCCTGATAGCGAAGTTTCTAAAAGTTTAGCAAATTCAATACAAAATTGTTTTATATCCAATTTGCCAAGCGCAAGAAAGAATATTGATGTTGGCGATTATTATATTTTAAATTGCACAAATGTGCCTTCTGTGATTGTTGAATGTGGATTTATTTCCAATGCAGAAGAAGAAAAACTCCTCTTAACTGAGGAGTATCGCGAAAAACTTTGTTATTCAATTTTGTGTGGGGTTGTTAAATATTATGCTGAAACGGGGGAAATAAAAGTTTATGATTAAATCAATAATGGAGTCAAAGCAATGCCAATTAACACGCCAATTACATAAAGAGATATTAAAATTAAAATATTTTCTTTTATGTTTTTGCTTTTTCTAAATAATATTAAAAGTCCTATTCCGCTGCCAGCAGAAAGTCCGCCAATAGTTGCAGCAAGCGTTATTCCGCCTTCCAAGAATACTTCAACAAGGAAAATTGAACCAGCACAGTTTGGAATCAAGCCTATAAGTGGGGTGATGAGCGCTTGCAAATATGGATTGATGCTGATAATTTGCAAGAATGTATCCATACTTACATAATAGATGATTATTCCAAAAATTAAATTAAATAATAAGATAAATCCGCTGATTTTAAGAGTGTGAATAATGGCATCAATGAAAATATTATCTGCGCAGCAATGGTCGTGAGTGCAATGACTTTCTTCGTGATGGTGCTTTTCACAATTACATTCTTGAGAATG